>Ga0197143_1000120_pt1 | contig 88896 bp, 82 predicted proteins | sample GBS70_MetaG_FD_148603 | JGI IMG/M metagenome (GOLD analysis project Ga0197143, IMG submission 148603) | Sediment microbial communities from Great Boiling Springs, Gerlach, Nevada, United States - GBS 70_MetaG | ecosystem: Environmental > Aquatic > Thermal springs > Hot (42-90C) > Sediment...
TGCCCACCAGAGCGATGACCTTGGTGCCGTTTCTGTGCAGCTCAGGCACGAAGGGGGCGGGGTTGCCCAGACCGGAGGCGAACACAGGCACCCCCTCCTCCAACACCACATCCATCTGACGACGGATGAAGTCGGGACCAAAGCGCATGGGCGGCTCCCCCTCCTCTACCTCGGGGAGCTCCCACTGCCTCTTCAGCTTTTCCACGAACTCCCTTTGCTCCTTGGGGAAGAGCTGGCGAATATCTCGGCCCTGGGTGACTCCCTGGGGAACGTTGGGGAGCTGCCCCATGGTGGGGAGGAGGAGGTCTACGCCGAAGGGCTTGTCGGTGAGGTCGCGCACCTTGCGGATCTCGCGCCGCAGCTCATCTGGGGGCATGATGGCGGCGCCTATGATCCCGAGGCCCCCGGCGTTGGAGACGGCGGCCACCAGCTCCGCCCTGGCTACCCCGCCCATGCCTGCCAGGATGACAGGGTACTCGATGCCCAACATCTCGCACAGCTTGGTCCTGAGGACGGGTCTTGGCATGTTGCACCTCCTTAGCGCATGCGGGAACCCTCGGGATCGTAGCCATTATAGGCGTCAGTTGACGTATACGGCAAGGTCGGCCCAGAAGACGGGGTGGTATAATCCTGAGCGTGGGGGAGAAGGCGCAGCTGCTGGTCCTTCTGGACGGCCACGGCATCATCCACCGCTCATACCATGCCATGAAGGAGCAGCCTCTCACCGTGCGTCGCACGGGAGAGGTTATAAGCGCCGTGTATGGATTTGCCAACACCTTGCTATCCGTCCTACAGGAGCTGAAGCCCACCCACGTGGCGGTGGCCATGGACAAAGGGCGGGCTACCTTCCGCCACCGGCTGGACCCTCAGTACAAGGCCCATCGGGTAGCGATGCCCGACGAGCTGCGCGACCAGATAGCGCGGTGCCGCCAGATCATCGAGGCCTTTGGCATCCCCATCTATGAGTATGAGGGCTATGAGGCCGACGATATCTTGGGGACCTTAGCCCGCCAGGCATCAGCCATGGGGTTGGAGACCTACTTGGTGAGCCTGGACTCGGACATCGCCCAGCTAGTGGGCGATGGCATACGCCTCTGGCTCTACCGCCCCTACCAGCGGGACTCAGTGGTATACGCCAGCCCCGAGGATGTGCGCCGTCGCTACGGCGTCCTACCCCACCAGCTCCCCGACCTGAAGGCCCTAAAAGGGGACCCCACCGATAACATCCCCGGCGTGCCAGGGGTCGGGGAGAAGACGGCAGTGCGCCTCCTCCAGCAGTTCGGCTCCATCGAAGCCATATATGAGAAGCTGAGTCAGGTGGAGCCCCCTAAGCTGCGGGAGGCCCTCCGCCAGCACGAGGAACAGGTGCGGAGGGCCAAACTGCTGGCCACCATCGTCACCGACGCCCCGGTGGCTCTCGACCTGGAGGCGGCTGACTTCCGCGCTCACTACCGCCGCCAGCGTGTCCTGGAGATCTTCCGCGAGCTGGAGTTCCGCAGCCTGGTGCCCCGCCTCCCGCCCGAGCAGGAAGCGGGGCCCCAGCTCCCCCTTCTGGAGGGGGCATCGGTGCCTGTAGAGAGGGCGGCAGCGGCCGAGGGTTACCAGGTGGTGAAGGATGAGGGCCTTTTGTCGCACTTGGCCCGACGGCTTGTGCGGGCTGGCCGCTTCAGCTTCGACACGGAGACTACCAGCCAGGAGGCCATGCGGGCCCGCCTGGTGGGCCTCTCCCTCGCTATCCCCGGTGGCGAGGCCTACTACATCCCTGTTGGCCACCAGGGCGATGGCTCCCAGCTGCCTTTGGGCCTAGTCCTGGAGCGTCTCCGCCCCCTCCTGGAGGACGAGAGGATTAAGAAGGTGGGGCACAACGCCAAGTACGATATCATCGTCCTAGCCCAGGAGGGGGTCTGGGTGCGGGGTCTGGAGTTCGACACCATGATCGCCGCCTTCCTGCTGGGGGAGGGAGGGGGCGGCAGCTATCGCCCTGGTGAGGGGGCCCTGGGCCTCAAGTGGCTGGCCTCGCGCCTCTTGGGCGTGGAGATGACGGAGATAAGCCAGCTCATAGGCAAGCGGGGCAAGGGCCAGATCTCTATGGCCCAGGTACCCGTGGAGACTGCCGCCCGTTACGCCTGCGCCGATGCTGAAATGGCCCTTCGCTTGAGCGACGTCCTGGCCTCCCACCTCCGGGAGAAGGGCATGGAGAAGCTCTTTCACGAGATCGAGATGCCCCTGGTGCCAGTGCTGGCCCGTATGGAGCTCAACGGAATGGCCGTGGACGTGGGCACCCTGAGGGAGATGTCCGGGGTGCTGGCGGATGAGATCCGCAAGGTGGAAGAGGAGATCTTCCGGGTGGTGGGTCACCGCTTCAACATATCCTCTCCCCAGCAGCTGAGCCGTGTGCTATTCGACGAGCTCCGCCTCCCCAAGACCCGCAAGCTCAAGTCCGGCATCTACTCCACCGATGCCCAGTCGCTGGAGGACTTGCGGGGCGCCCATCCCGTCATCGACCTTATCTTCGAGCACCGGGAGTTGACCAAGCTCAAGAGCACATACGTAGATGCCCTGCCGGCCCTGGTGAATCCCCGCACCGGCCGCATCCACAGCGAGTTCAATCAAACGGGGGCGGCCACTGGCCGCATCACCTCCAGCAACCCCAATCTGCAGAACATCCCGGTGCGCACGGAGCTGGGGGCCCGGATCCGCCGCGCCTTCGTGGCCCGGGACGTGGGGCCCGACCCATACCTGCTGGCGGCCGATTATTCGCAGATCGAGCTGCGCATCATGGCCCACCTATCGCAGGACAAGACTCTGATGGAGGCCTTCCTTAGGGATGAGGACATCCATGCCTCCACTGCCTCCCAAGTCTTCGGTGTCCCCCTGGACCAGGTGACCCCGGCCATGCGGCGGCGAGCCAAGGTGTTCAACTTCGGTGTCCTTTACGGGCTTTCGGACTGGGGCCTCTCGGTGCGGGAGCGTATCCCCAGGGAGGAGGCGGCCGAGTTCATCCGCCGCTACTTCGAGCGCTATCCTGGCGTGCGTCGCTACATCGAGGAGACGGTGCAAAGGACGCGGGAGCTGGGTTACGCCGAGACCATTTTCGGCCGCCGCCGTTACCTACCGGATATAAACTCCCCCAACCAGAACGTTCGCCAGGCGGCCGAACGAGCGGCCATCAACATGCCTGTGCAAGGGACCACCGCTGACATCATGAAGATGGCTATGAACCGCATCTATGCCGAGATGGAGCGCCGCCGTATGCGTTCCCTCATGATCCTGCAGGTGCACGATGAGCTCATCTTCGAATGCCCAGCCCAGGAGCTGGAGGAGATGCGGGCCATCGTCCTGGAGGTGATGCCTTCCGTGGCCCAGCTCTGCGTCCCCCTCAAGGTGGAGGTTAAGGTGGGTAAGAGCTGGGGGGAGATGGAATAGGCTTCTGTCGCTGTGCCCGAGCTCCCTGAGGTGGAGACCATAAGGCGCCAACTGCGCCCGCTGGTGGTGGGGAGGCGTATCCTTAAGGTCTGGCTCGACCCCCAGGCCCCTCGCCTGGCCGTCTCACCTCCCCATCCTCAGGGCCTCGTTCAAAGCCTGGAGGGGCGGCGCATCCTAGACCTGACCCGCCACGGCAAGTATCTCCTCTTCGCCCTCGACGATGGGCGCACGTGGGTGGTGCATCTGCGCATGACGGGATCCCTCATCCACCGGCCAGGGCCTTGTCAGGGGCCCTTCCTGCGGGCTGCCATGGCCCTGGACGATGGCTCTCACCTTTGCTACCGCGATCAGCGCAAGCTGGGGCGCATGTGGCTGGTGGACGATCCTTCCCAGGTGGTGGGCCACCTGGGGCCCGAGCCTCTGGACCCGAAGCTAACCCCCCATGGGCTGTGGGAGCGTATAAAGGGCAGGCGGACAGCTATCAAGGCTGTGCTCCTAGACCAGAGAGCCATAGCTGGGGTGGGCAATATCTATGCCGACGAGGTCCTCTTTGTGGCGGGCATCCACCCCCGTCGCCCTGCCTCGTCCCTCTCGCTGGAGGAAGCGGAGCGTCTGTTGACGGCTCTGAGGGTAGTGCTGGAGGGGGCCATACGCCACGGCGGCACCACCTTCCTGACGTATTTGGATGCTACCGGTGCCCCCGGTTCCCATGGGGAGCATGTGCGGGTCTTTCGGCGGGAGGGGAAGCCGTGCCTGCGTTGCCAAGGGACCATCTCCCGCATCAAGATAGGGGGGCGCACCACCTATTTCTGCCCGGCCTGCCAGCAATGATTTGGAGGCCTCTGAGGGTGCGGGCGGCCTCATGGGGGGGCCGAGGAGGTGGGTTGCACTGCCCGCAGCGTTGCCCGCACCACGACGCGGTCGGTGTATTCACCCCCGTAGGGATCGTTAGGGTTGGGTATGAAGGTGCCGCCACAGGTGATGATGGTGATGGTGTCCTCCTTGGTGGGCCCCATGAGCTTGATGGCCTCCGGGTCATTGGCGTTGACGGTGAAGTTGTCCACCACCCGATATATCAGCTCCTTCCCTTCCTGGGTGAGGATGGAGATGGTCTCTCCTGGTGCCAGTTGGCCCAGGCTCCAGAAAACGGCAGGAGCCTTATCCCAGGTGACGTGGCCGGCGAAGACGGCATTGCTACCTTGCCCTGGCAGGGCGGAGAAGTCATACCAGGCCACCACCCACCCTGGCCGCTTGGCGTTGGTCCAGTCAGGCACCAGGGGTATGCCGTCCTGGTCCATGCCCAGCACTATGACGGGGGCGTCCACGCCTATGGATGGGATGCGCATGCGTGTGGGAGGCGTCTCGTTGACCTTTACGGGGGTGGGTGTGGGGGAGGGTTGGGCAGTGACCTCGGGGGTGAGGGTGGCCACATAGGCTAGGGGTTGCCTAGGAGGCTGGGGCGTGGCGGCCTTGCTACCCGTCTGGCCTGTTAGGGAGAGGGCCACGAGGGCTAGACCGGCTGCCGCCAGCAGCCCTGCCGCCGCCCATGCCCATAGAAACCGCTTGTGCCGGAGAGTAAGCCCCCTCTTCACCTCGAGAGCCTAGTATACTAGCGGGGGCACCGTGAGCCTAGGGGGTGGCCCCTCTAGATGGGGAAAAGAGTAAGATGGAAAGTCGCATGGAAGGGCCTGAGCCACCCAAGGGCATCCTAGTGGGCCATTGGACCCATCGGGAGGCGTGCACCGGGTGCACCGTCGTCCTCTGCCCTCAGGGGGCGGTGGGAGGCGTGGCTGTGGCTGGCGGGGCGCCGGGCACACGCGAGACGGACCTCCTGCGCCCGGGCTTCTTGGTGGAGAAGGTTCACGGCGTCCTCCTCACTGGCGGTAGCGCCTTTGGCCTCGATGCCGCTGGGGGGGTCATGCGGTGGTTGGAGGAGCAGGGGGCGGGTTTCGTCACGCCGGCAGGGGTGGTGCCCATCGTGGTGGGGGCGGTGATATATGACCTATCCCTAGGACGTGCGGATGTACGGCCCGATGCCGCCGCTGGCTATGCCGCCTGCCAGCGAGCCACCTCTGGCTCGGTGGCCCAGGGAAGCGTGGGGGCGGGCACAGGGGCCTCGGTGGGCAAGGCCTTGGGTCTGCAGTGGGCCACCAAGGGAGGGCTAGGTGTCCATCTGGAGGGGGTGGCTGGGGGATCACAAGTGTGGGCCCTGGTGGTAGTCAACTCCTTCGGCGAGGTGGTAGACCCGGACACCGGCAAGATAGTGGCCGGCGTGCGCAAAGAGGAGGGCGGCTATGTGCCCACCCTAGAGCTCTTGAAGAGGGGTGGAGGGATTCGTCCCTTCCCTCCCGCCAATAGCACCATAGGGGTGGTGGTGACGGATGCCCCTCTGGATAAGGCCGCCTGCCAAAGGCTGGCGGAGATGGCCCACGATGGGATGGCCCGGGCTGTGCGGCCTGCTCACACCCAGGTGGACGGTGACGTGCTCTTCGCGTTGGCCACAGGAACGGGGGCGGCGACCGACCTGACCATCCTGGGGACCCTGGCGGCGCGGGCGGTGGAAAGGGCCATAGTGCGGGCGGTGGAGGAGGCGGCATCTTTGGGGGGGATCCCATCGTGCCGGGAATGGCCGCGTTGAAGGGCTCGGCGCCGACGTGATATCATTCGGCCAGGGCATGAGCGAGCTGGAAGCTCTGCATCACCAGATCCGGCGCTGTACGGATTGCCCCCTGAGCCAGACCCGCACTCAGGCTGTGCCTGGTGAGGGCCCCGAGAGGGCCGAGGTGATGTTCATCGGTGAGGGGCCCGGCTTCCATGAGGATCGACAGGGACGACCCTTTGTGGGGCCGGCGGGGCGTTTCCTCGACGAACTGTTGGCCTCCGTGCATCTGCGGCGGGAGGAGGTTTACATAACCAATGTGGTCAAATGTCGGCCGCCCAACAACCGTGACCCTCTGCCGTCGGAGGTTCAGGCCTGTCGCAAGTATTTGGAGCGGCAGCTGGCCATTGTGCGGCCGCGGGTAGTGGTGACCTTGGGTCGCCATTCCCTGGCCTGGTTCTTCCCCAAGGACTCCATTACCAAGGTCCATGGGCAAGTGCGGGTGAAGGACGGCGTCTTCTTCTTGCACCTGTACCACCCGGCGGCTGCCCTCCATCTGCCGGCCATGCGCCAGACCATTGAGGAGGACTTCCGTCGCCTGCCGGAGGTGCTGGCCCAGGCCCGCAGTGCCCCCCAGGCCTATGAGCCGTCCAGCCCTGCCCAACAGATGCGTCTTTTCTAGGGGTGTGCCATGGCCCAGAAGCTGCGCGTTGTCCCCTTGGGGGGGCTAGGGGAGATAGGTAAGAACATGATGGCCCTAGAGCTGGAGGAAGACCTCCTAGTCATCGATGCTGGCGTCATGTTCCCTGAGGAGGAGATGCTGGGCATCGACCTGGTCATCCCAGATGTGAGCTATGTGGAGCGGAGGAAACACAAGCTGCGGGGTATCATCATCACCCATGGCCACGAAGACCACACGGGGGCCTTGCCATATGTCTTGCCCAGGATCCCCGCCCCCATATACTGCACGCGCCTGAGCCGTGGTCTCATTGCCGTCAAGCTGCGGGAGCACGGCCTCTTAGAACAGGCCGACCTTCGGGTCGTCAACTATGGGGAACGCATAAGGCTGGGGGCCTTCACCGTGGAGTTCGTGCGGGTGACCCACAGCATACCCGACTCAGCAGCTCTGGCCATCGAGACTCCCCTGGGCCTTGTCTTTCATACCGGTGACTTCAAGCTGGATCACACGCCGGTGATGGGCCTGCCCACCGACCTGCAACGCATCGCCCAGCTGGGGCGGCAGGGCGTCCTCCTGATGTTGTCCGATTCCACCTATGCCGATGTGCCTGGCTACACCCCCTCGGAGCGTATCGTGGGGGAGACGCTGTGGAAGATTATGGCTACCTCACCGGGGCGGGTTATCGTGGCCACCTTCGCCTCCCTCATCTCCCGCGTGCAGCAGGTGGTGGACGCCGCCACTGCCTGCGGCAGGCGGGTGTTCGTCACCGGACGCAGCATGCTGGAGAACGTGGCCATGGCCCTGGAGCAGGGCTACTTAGAGACGGGGCAGGACCTTCTGGCGCCCATGGAGCAGATGCGCGGGCTAAAGCCCCATCAGCTGGTCATCATCACCACTGGTGCTCAGGGGGAGCCCACCTCCGCCCTCGTGCGCATGGCCAACCGTGACCACCGTTTCGTGGAGATACAGCCTGGCGATACTGTCATCCTCTCCTCGTCTCCCATCCCAGGCAACGAAGTGCTGGTTAACCGCACCATCAGCAATCTGTACAGGCTTGGGGCACGGGTGGTGCACAGTCGGATGGCCGATGTACACGTGCGGGGCCATGCCGCTCAGGAGGAGCTGAAGCTCATGCTGGGGCTGGTGCGGCCCCAGTTCTTCGTGCCCATACATGGAGAGTACCGTCACCTGGCTCAGCACGCCGAGCTGGCTCGCCTCATGGGGGTAAGGCCTGAGAACGTCTTCGTCTTGGAGGACGGCGACATCCTGGAGATCGATGGCAGCGGGGGGCGGGTGGTGGGTCGCGCGCCTGCTGACCTGGTGTATGTGGATGGTCTGGCCGTGGGCGTGGGGCATGTAGTTCTGCGGGACCGTCGCCACCTGGCCAGCGATGGCATCCTGGTGGCATTGGTGACGGTGGACAAGCATACAGGTCGCCTCCTGGGCCCGCCCGACTTGGTGTCGCGGGGATTTGTGGAAGATCTCTCCGGTCCCTTGCTGGAGAAGGCGCGGCGGGTGGCCATGGAGGCGGTCGCCAGCCGCGAGGGGGCCATCGATCGGGCGGAGCTAGCATCCCGTCTCCACGATGCCCTCCTTACTTTCCTTTACAATGAGACGCGTCGGCGGCCCATGATCCTGCCCCTAACGGTGGAGGTGTGAGGATGCCACAGCGGGCTCGCAGGCGCCGAGGGCGGGTGGCCCGCCGCGGCCGGAGACGCGGGTTTCCCCGTGGGCTGCTGTGGCTGGGGGGCGCCCTGCCCCTAGGGGGAGGTCTCTTCTTCTTTTTATGGTGGGCCCTGCCGTGGCTCCTGAAGGCCTTGGGCCTAGGCCTGGCCCTGGTGGCTCTGGTCCTGGCGATGGATATATGGGCGCTGGCGCAGCGCCCCCGTATCAGCACAGGGGTGTGGCGTTGGTGGGGGGCTGTCCATCTGGCGGCTGTGGTGGCCTTGGGGGTGCTAGGGCAAGTGCGCCCATCTCTGGATTGGCGGGGCATCTCTTGGGAAGAGGCCTCCTTTGGCGGGAAGGTAGGCAAGCTCTTGTCCGGAGAGCCATGGGGGGTGGCGGCCCTCGTCATGCTAGCCCTGTTGGCAGTGGTCCTCGCCTGGCCCCACCTCGCCCGTGTCCTTTGGCTGGGACGGCACTTGGTGTGGGCCGTTAACCGCGGATGGGAGGCGTTGCGGCGCCTCCTGATGGATCGAAGGCCTGTTGCTCTGCCGAATGAGCCGCCACTGGCAAGCCAGCGCCGAGACGAAGCCCCTCCCTTCCTAGCCCGTTGGGACGAGGAGTGGCCAGCCCCTATGGCGGCCAAGGAGGAGGCGGTGGTCTCGGCTGCCCCTCTTAAGAATGGGTGGGAGCTGCCGCCCATGGACTTGCTGGAACGTTCGCCGGAGGAGGGGCGGCCACCGGACAACGAGGCGCGGGCCCGCCTCATCGTGGAGACGCTGCGGAGCTTCGGGGTGGACGCCAAGGTGGTCTCCATCCAGCAAGGGCCCACTGTCACCCAGTTCGGCATCGAGCCAGGCTGGGAGGTGAAGACGCGCCAGGTTCCGGAGAGGGACGAGAGAGGGCGCATCGTTCGCTATCGCACGGAGGTGGTGTCCAAGACCAGGGTGCGGGTCCATCGCATCACGGCCCTGGCCAACGACCTGGCCCTGGCCCTGGCCGCCCCGAGCATCCGCATCGAGGCGCCGGTGCCTGGGCGGCCCATCATAGGCATCGAGGTGCCCAATGTATCTCCTTCGGTGGTGAGCCTGCGTAGCGTCATGGAGAGCCAGGCCTTCCAGAGGGTCGCCGCCCGCTCCCGCCTGGCCCTCGCCTTGGGCAAGGGGGTATCGGGGGAGCCTGTAGCCGCCGATCTAGCCAAGATGCCCCACCTCCTCATCGCTGGGGCCACCGGCTCCGGCAAGAGTGTGTGTATCAACTCCATCATCACCTGCTTACTCATGCGCAACACGCCGGAGGAGGTGCGGCTGGTGCTCATCGACCCTAAGAGGGTGGAGCTGGCCCCCTTCGCCGCTGTGCCCCATCTCGTCTTCTCCCACGTCATCGTGGAGATGGACGAGGTGCCGGCGGTGCTGGCAGCCGTCATCCGGGAGATGGAGTCGCGCTATCGCGTCTTCGCCTCCTTGGGTGTTCGCAATATCGACGGATATAACCAGAGCCCCCGTGCACAGGAGAAGATGCCATACTGGGTAGTGGTCATCGACGAGCTGGCTGACCTGATGCTCTCTGCCCCATACCAGGTGGAGAAGGCGCTAGTGCGTTTGGCCCAGCTGGCGCGGGCCACGGGCATTCACCTCATCGTGGCTACGCAGAGGCCCTCGGTGGATGTGGTGACAGGGCTCATCAAGGCCAACTTCCCCACGCGCATCGCCTTTGCCGTCAGCTCCCAGGTGGACTCCCGCACCATCCTGGACATGGCTGGGGCGGAGAAGCTGCTGGGACGGGGCGACATGCTCTATATGCCCACCGATGCCTCGCAGCCGCGTCGCCTCCAGGGGTGTTACGTCTCTGACGCTGAGATAGAGAGGGTAGTGGCGTGGTGGGCGGATGAGCGGTTCAGCCATCTGCGGCCGCCGCCCTTGGACCACCTTCTGGAAGAGACGGCGGTGGAGGAGGCTCCTGAGGAGGACCCGCTATTGGAGGCCGCCCGCGACCTGGCCATGCTTCACCGCCGCATATCGCCGCGCCTCCTGCAACGGCGGCTGAACATCGGCCGTGAGCGGGCGGTGCGGCTCATACAGGCCCTGGAACGGGCAGGGGTCGTGGCTCATGCCGATGACCCCATGGCCTCTCGTCGTGTCCTTGTCCATCACGACGAGGTCCTATGAGGTAGATGGTGGGTCGCGGGCCGTGGTATCTTGACAGTGGCGGCGGGTGATGCTATATAGGAAGTGAAAGGAGGTGAGGCCGTGACCAGGCTGCACAAGCTGGTTGCGGTGCTCCAGGTGGAGATAGGAAGGCCCCGTGGAGGGACCACGGGGCGGCTCGGTGGCGCCTGACTGCCGCTCGAATGGTGTAGCCGGCGAAGGGATGAGCTGCCGGGATATCCAGGTGGGTAAGCCGCCGAAGGGGGCGGCGGTTGGGGGGCTAAGGAAAATGAGAGGGCCTCGGTCTTGGGACCGAGGCCTTTAAGTTTCCATAATGGGCCCATCCCCCTCTGGACGGGGCGGGAAGAGGTGGATAAAATGGGCCTGCAGTATTAAGCGAGCCGGGGCTGGGGCTCATGTCGGACAAGTTGTGGCGGGAAGTGCAGGAGATCCTGGAACGGGCGGAGAGGGAGAGGCCCCCCCTCAGACGGCGCTTGCGATGGCATAAGCCACATCTGTCGTTGCCCAGGGTGTCCCTTCCCAGGCCCACCTTTGGGCAGATGCTCCTTTTGGCCCTGGGCATCATCGTGCTGGGCTATGTCTTGGGCTCCCTGGGGGACGTGGCAGGCCGGGTGCTGGTGTTGGGGGGCCTTGGGGCTTTTGCCCTCATCTTCATCCTCTCCCTGCGGCGGGCAGGCCAGCCCCCTGAGAGGAGGTGGCGCGGCCAGCCTCTGGACTTGGGGCGTCCTAGCGTGGGGCGACGGTTCCTGGGCTGGCTGGGAAGGTGGCGTGGCCGCCGCTGAGACCCGGGGGAGGCGCTGGCGCTTTAGGCCGCTGCGGGAGCTCAAGGTCTCTTGCCCGCGCAGCGCCTACCTGGTAACATCGGGCTGACATGTGTCGGTGGGCAGGTTGGTGGGGTGGGGCCCTCGTGGTGGCCCTCCTATTGATGGCCTGCAGAGGTGGGGGGGACAAGGAGCCAGCGCCCCAGGCAGGCCGCATCTCCCTGACAGATCCCCGCGCAGTGCCCACGGCTGAGCCGTGGTCACAGCCTCCCCCTGTCCGCTACTTGGAGGGTGCCACCACAGGAGGGGGCTCACAACCCACGCCAACTGCCGAGGAGAGGGAGACGGCTGCGCAGGAATGCGGCGACATATACGTGGTCCAGCCCGGCGATACCCTTGGCAGCATCGCCGCCCGCTGCCGGGTAGAGCTTGAGGAGCTCCTCGATGCCAACCCTGGTATCGAGGACCCCGGCCGTATCTTCCCTGGCCAGCGGATCCGCATCCCGCGCTAGTGTCAACATTCACAATCCCTCACATTGGTCATTGCGTCCACGGGAGCCTCTATGTTAGCATGGCCCCGAAGGGGGAAGACCTCCATGGCAGTGGAAGAGCGTAGGCTAGCTCAGAAGCTGGAGGAGCTGCAGAGGTTAAAGGAGCTCTCCCGTCAGGGCGGGGGTCCGGAGCGTATAGAGGCCCAGCACCGCCGTGGCAAGCTCACCGCCAGGGAGAGGCTGGACATCCTGCTGGACCCAGGGAGCTTCGAGGAGCTGGACGCCTTAGTGGTGCACCGGTCCACGGAGTTTGGGCTGGATAGCCAACGGTTCTATGGCGATGCCGTGGTCACGGGCTACGGCACCATTGACGGCCGCCTGGTATATGTCTTCTCACAGGACTTCACCGTTCTGGGAGGCTCTCTATCGGAGGCGGTGGGGGAGAAGATCTGCAAGGTGATGGACCTGGCCCTTAAGAACGGAGCGCCCATCATCGGTATCAACGACTCAGGCGGCGCCCGTATCCAAGAGGGGGTTATGTCCCTCAAGGGGTACGGGGAGATATTCCTACGCAACACCCTGGCGTCTGGGGTCATACCGCAGATATCGGTCATCATGGGGCCGTGCGCTGGGGGGGCCGTCTACTCTCCGGCCATCACTGACTTCATCTTCATGACGGGCTCCGCCTACATGTACATCACAGGCCCGGACGTGGTAAGGGCGGTGACCCAGCAGGAGGTGACCCACGAGGGACTGGGTGGGGCCCAGATCCACGCCACCAAGAGCGGGGTGGCCCACTTCGTCCTGGACAGCGAGGAGGAATGCTTGCGGGAGGTGCGCCGCCTCCTCTCGTTCCTGCCCTCCAACAATATGGAGGACCCGCCAAGCCTGGAGCCCACTGATGACCCCATGCGCCGTTGTGATGACCTGCTGGACATCGTGCCTGAGGACCCGGCCAAGCCATACGACATGCATGAGGTGATCTATCGCATAGTGGACGATGGGGACTTCATGGAGGTGCACCCCTATTGGGCCCAGAGCATCATCGTGGGCTTTGCTAGGATGAACGGGCGGCCGGTGGGCATAGTGGCCAATAACCCGGCGGTGCTGGCGGGGGTGCTGGACATCGCCTCCTCCCGCAAGGCAGCCCGGTTCGTCCGCTTCTGTGACGCCTTCCACATCCCCATCGTCACCCTGGTGGACGTCCCCGGCTACTTGCCGGGGGTGGAACAGGAGCAGGGGGGCATCATCACCCACGGCGCCAAGCTGTTATATGCCTATTCGGAGGCCACGGTGCCCAAGGTCACCTGCATCCTGCGCAAGGCCTATGGCGGCGCCTACCTGGTGATGGGCTCCAAGCACCTGCGGGCGGACATCAACTATGCCTGGCCTACGGCGGAGATCGCCGTCATGGGGCCGGAGGGAGCGGTCAACATCGTCTTCCGACGGGAGCTGGAGCAGGCCCCCGATCCCGAGGCGCGGCGGCGCGAGCTAGTGGAGGAGTATCGGCGCCGCTTCGCCAACCCCTATGTGGCCGCCTCCCGTGGCTTCATAGACGATGTCATCGACCCGCGTGACACCAGGGCCAAGATCATCAAGGCCCTGGAGATGCTCAAGAACAAGACGGATACTAACCCGCCCAAGAAGCATGGCAACATACCCTTGTAGGAACGGCGAGGATGGCTCGACAGCTTGAATTGATCCCTGGCGCGCCAACCAAGGCCGCCGTTGTAGCGAAGTTCAGGTCACAGTCGGAGCGACTGCGGATTGAGGCCAAATATGCACATTTAATACAAGAGGATTTGAGCCTAGCTCGCCTAGTCTCCTACGTGGGCAATAAGAAGGTGCCTCTACTCAGGCTCTATCGCTACAAAGAGGCTTTCTCCCTCGAATTTGTGAATCGCTTTCTGGACTATTTCGACGCTGGCTCCAGGGATGTAGTGTTCGACCCCTTTGCGGGTATGGGCACAACGACTTTCGCCGCTATGCTACGAGGTGTTCCCTCCATCGGTGTGGAGAAGCTACCTGTGGCAGCATTTGTGGCCTCGACGTTGCCTTCATTCGCAAAGATAAAACCCGGCTCTATTATTGCCGTATATGACCAACTCCAGGCGTGCTTAGATAGCTACGAACCATCGCCGATGGCCACCGATGTTCCCCTTATCTCCCGAGCTTTCAGCCCTGAAACCCTGTTGCGGCTGCGCCAATGGAAAACCGCCATTAACACATTAGATCCGCCTCTTAGAGAAGTGTTCCTGCTCTTGCTACTTGCCATTCTAGAGCAAACGAGCTACACCTCGAACGACGGCCAGTTCCTAAGGCTCAAGAGGGGGAAGAGGCCGCCTCATCCGGATGAGGCTCTCAGACGCAAGCTACTGGACGCGGAGACAGACCTTGTGATGGCCCGACAGATATGGCCCCAATGGTTCGAGACTGGGGGCGTAGCGCCGATCGGCAGTGGGGGAGGGTCATGGCGCCTGGTGGCAGAGTAGCTGTGGCGGTTGACAACGTCCGCTTTGAAGGCGAAACGGTGCCCGTTGACCGAGTGCTCTCTGAGATGGCTGAGAAGCACGGCTTTGCCGTAGAGCGGATTATTGTAGCTCGTTACAAAGGGAATAGCTCCCAGCAAATGGGTCGATACGGCCGTGCGCCTGTGAGGGAATCTATCCTGGTGTGGAGAAGGCTATGATGCCGACGACGTTGAGACACGAAGCTCAGAGAGCACAATACACTTTGCGTGCGTCTTTCTTTTACCGCCAATACGCTCGATGGCAAGAACTGCTCAAGGCAGCCGAGGAAGCCTCATCTGTCGCGCTTTCCTGGACTGATCGACGAAGCCTTGGGATATCGGATGAGGCGTGGGGCAAGATAACAAATGCCGGCATAGCACCTGCGCAGATATTCTGTCATCCAGAACTGATGATCCAACGGCCTACAATCGTCGCTTACTATCGCATTCTTGCCCTCTTGCCGCAAAAAGGCGTTCAGAAGCTAGCAAGTTCGACCGCGGCCTTAGAAGAAGGCAGAAGCACACGGCTAAGCCGAGCGAGAGCAAAGAAAATAGCCTACGTCCTAAAGAGCCTCATCAGCCTGCAAATCGAGTCTGACCCTAATTGGACGTTGGACAAATCTCGCATCGCCGGACTTCTAAACCTGGGTACTCAAGTAAACGGTTTGTGGCGCAATGCCATCGGTGCAGAAGGCACTTACCGGGTAAAGGAACTGCTGGTGAGCAGCTTTATCCAGTTAGGGGCGGTCAACGTCTTCGTCACGCATGGTGGCGTCCGGGTCCCGTCCGACCAGGGGCCACCCCCTGTTAGCGACCTAAGAGCCGTTATTACAGCATCGGATTACCAGGTAATCTTTGGCAGTGAGCCAGATATATCTATTCGTGATCCGCAGGGCATCCTTCATGCTACAATAGAGGTGAAGTACGGTCTCGATGAAGCTGGAGCCCTTGAGCGGTATGGGGCAGCCAAGAAGTCTTTTGAGCGAGCGGCCAGGGAGAACCCTCGGGTGACAAATATCTATTTGGCAGCCTGTATTACTCCGGAAGTGAAACGTCGCATAGATGCTGACCGGCTAGTAAACAAGGTGTTTGATCTGACAGAGATCCTTGGCGACAGCAACAAGCGGGCCGAGTTCTTGGAGTATCTGCAGTGGCTTATGCAATCTAGATAGGAGTAGGTCAAATGGGGTGAAAATCACCGATACGACCCTTCGCGATGCCCACCAAAGCCTCCTAGCCACCCGCATGCGCACAGAGGATATGCTCCCCATCGCCCCCCTTATGGACGAGGTGGGCTTCCACAGCGTGGAGGTGTGGGGTGGGGCCACCTTCGACACCTGCTTGCGCTTCTTGCGGGAGGACCCTTGGGAGCGGCTGCGTCAGCTGAAGAAGGCCTTCCGGCGCACCCCCCTGCAGATGCTCCTGCGGGGCCAGAACGTGGTGGGCTACCGCCACTACGCTGACGACGTGGTGGAGAAGTTCGTGGAGCTGGCGGCCAAAAATGGCATCGACATCTTCCGCATCTTTGATGCCGTTAACGACCTTCGCAACCTGGAGACGGCTGTGCGGGCGGCCAAGAGGGTGGGGGCACACGTACAAGGCACCATCTGCTACACTATCAGCCCCGTCCACACCCTAGACCTCTACGCCCGCCTGGCGCGGCAGCTGGAGGAGATGGGGTGTGACTCCATCTGCATTAAGGACATGGCTGGCCTCCTCCATCCCTATGATGGTTACGAGCTGGTGCGTCGCCTTAAGGAGACGGTGCGGGTACCCCTTCAGCTACACGCCCACTGCACCGCTGGCCTAGCTCCCATGACGGTGCTGAAGGCCATCGAGGCCGGGGTGGATGTGGTGGACTGCGCCGTCTCCAGCATGGCCCTAGGCACCTCCCAGCCTCCCTGCGAGCCTCTGGTGGCTACCCTGCGAGGCACCCCTTATGACCCTGGTCTGGACCTGGAGCTCCTGAGCCGCATATCCGACTACTTTGCTCAGGTGCGGGAGAAGTACGTCGCCTTTGAGGGGGGTGTAATGGTGGACGTGGGGGTGCTGGTGCACCAGGTGCCTGGTGGCATGGTCTCCAATCTGGTGTCTCAGCTGCAGGAGCTAGGGGCCGCTGACCGTCTCAAGGAGGTGCTGGAGGAGATCCCCCGTGTGCGGGCCGATCTGGGCTATCCCCCCCTAGTAACCCCCACTAGCCAGATCGTGGGCATCCAGGCCGTCCTGAACGTCCTGTCCGGTCAACGCTATAAGCAGGTGACCAAGGAGACCCGGGCCTATTTCCAGGGTTACTACGGCTCGCCGCCAGCACCTGTGAACCCTGAGGTGAAGCTCCAGGTGCTGGGCGATGCCCAGGAGATCGTCGGCCGGCCCGCCGACTATATCCCTCCGGAGCTGGAGAAGGCGCGAGAGGAGATAGGCCACCTGGCCCAGAGCGAGGAGGACGTGGTGAGCTACGTCCTCTTCCCGCAGGTGGCGCGGGAGTTCTTCGAATGGCGGGCGCGGGGCTCACCCTTGGAGGAGGAGGAGGTGGCGGCCATCGCCACCGCCTTAGTACAGCATAGGCCCCCACAGGCGCCCGTGGCGCCCAGGCATACGCCCTCTTGGTGGAAAATGGCTGGCCGACAGCGCCTTCTCCATAGGATGGGCACGCCATGAAGCTGGTAGTGGACGGGCAGGAGTTCGATGTAGACCCCCAAGGGGAAGTGGTGCGGGTAGGTGGGCGGGAATACTCGGTGCGCGTGCAGCGCATGCGGGACATCATCACCGTCTACGTCAACGAGAGGCCCTATCGCGTCCAGATCCTCGAGGAGCACCCGTGGTCTGTGGATGCCTTCAAGGTTCTGGTGGATGCCCGCTATCATCAGGTGGCGGTGGTGGGGAGGGCCATCACCCGTCCCCGCCCTGTGCGACCCCCACAGCGCCGCCCCTCGGCTCCTGAGGGCCCTGGGGCAGTGACGGCCCCTGTAGCGGGCAGGGTGGTGAGCGTGCGAGTGCAGCCCGACCAAGAGGTGGAGGAAGGAGAGCTCCTCCTTATCATCGAGGCCATGAAGATGGAGAACGAGATACGCGCCCCCTTCAAAGGCCGGGTGAAGGAGGTGAAGGTGCAGGCCGGGGCGCGGGTGGCCGAGGGGGAAGTGCTGGTGGTCCTGGAGCCCGTCTAGAGCTCGGGGAGGGCCACCAGGGAGGTGGTGCTTTGGATCCCCTCGATCTTGCGGATGCGCTCCCCCAGGATGGGAGGGATATCGGTGAGGTTTTCTACCTCCAGCTCGGCCACGATATCGTAGGGGCCCATCACCTGGTGGGCCTCCACCACCTGGGGGATGCGCTTGATCTCCTCTGCCACCTGGCGCGTATGGGCGGGGTCCACCACAATGAGGATGTAGGCCTTGATCATGGCATCGCCTCCTGTCGCTGGTCTCGATTATAAGTAGAGCGTGGTGGCAAGGGAACTTGGGGCGCCTTGCTAAAAGCATCTTCCTTCTCACCCTACAGCCACTGCCCATCAAGTCATCTTTGTGCTACCATAGAAGGGGTTTGGATATGCTCGAATATGGGGGAGGGGGGTTATGCCCAGAGATGACTTTGTGATCCGCATCGGTGGCGATACAGCTCTGGGCGGCATCATTAGCACCGGCGAGAACTTCACTCTGGCGGCGGCGCGCTTTGGCTTCCACACCTTCACCTTCCGAACCTATCCGGCGGAGATCAAGGGTGGCCATGCCTGGTTCCAGGTGCGTATAAGCCACCGCCCCGTCATCTCCATAGGGGACGGCTGCGACGTCCTAGTGGCCTTCGACCAGGAGGCATACCAGCTCCACCGGGAGGATCTCAACCCATATGGCGTCCTCATCTACGACTCCGACCTGGTGCATCCTGAGGAGGACAAGGGGATCACCTTATATGGGGTGCCGTTCCAAAGGCTGGCCCGCCAGGAGTTGGAGTTCGTGCGGGGCACCAACACCCTGGTGCAGGGGCTGCTGGCGGGCCTTTTTGGCCTGCCTCTGGTGGCTTTGGAGGAGATCGCTCGCCAGCGGTATCGCCGCCGCCCTGAGATCTTGCAAAAGAACATAGAGGCCTTGCGCTTCGGCTACGAGTACGTCAAGAGGCTGGAGAAGAGGGACGGCTTCTGGCTGGGGGCGGCGGATCGGGTGGCCCGCCTGGTCATGAGCGGCAACGAGGCCATCGTAGCTGGGGCGCTCCATGCTGGGTGTCGGTACTTCGCCGGCTACCCCATCACCCCTGCCTCGGACATCCTAGAGGCCATGGCTGCCGAGCTCCCTCGCCTGGGAGGTGTCTGCATGCAGACGGAGGACGAGATAGCGGCCTTGGCATCGGCCATCGGCGCCTCTTATGCTGGCGTCAAGGCTATGACAGCCACCTCGGGCCCCGGCCTCAGCCTCATGACGGAGCTCCTAGGGCTGGCCTCCATGGCCGAGATCCCTGTGGTCATAGTGGATGCTCAGAGGGCAGGCCCCAGCACAGGCATGCCCACCAAGCTGGAGCAGGCCGACCTCTTCCATGCCCTCTATGGTGGACACGGCGACTTCCCGCGCATCGTGGTGGCTCCGGGCTCGGTGGCCGATTGTCTGCGCATGACGGTGGAGGCCTTCAACCTGGCGGAGAAGTACCAGTGCCCCGTCATCCTCCTTTCCGACCAGTCCCTCTCCCACCGCACCGAGACGTTGGAGATGCCGGACGTAGCGGCCCTGCCGGTGGTGGATCGCCTCCGCCCAGAGGGCCTTGCCCCTGAGCAGTACAAGCGGTATGAGGATACCGAGAGCGGTGTGTCGCCCATGGCCGTGCCCGGCCTAGACCCTCAAACCTACGTGGCCCCTGGGCTGGAGCATGATGAGCATGGGCATCCCGTCCTCATCCCCTCGGTGCACGTGCAGATGACCCATAAACGGTTCCGCAAGCTGGAGACCTGCCGTCGGGAGATCGATGGGCCCGAGTTCGCCACCCGATACGGGGACGATAAAGCCACTTTAGGCCTTATCAGCTGGGGAGCTGTCGAGGGTTCGGTGCGGGAAGCGGTGGAGAGGGCCCTAGCCAAGGGATATCGGGTGGCCGCCCTCCATCTGCGGGTTCTCAACCCCTTGCCCCTTGACACCATCCGAGACTTCTTGCGCCGGGTGCGGAAGGTGATGGTGTTGGAGGTCAATTATCAGGGCCAGCTGGCACATCACCTGGCGGCGGAGGTGGGCATAAAGCCCATCCGTGTAAACAAGATCGGCGGCCTGCCCTTCACCCCTGGTGAGGTGTTGGCCAAGATCGAGGAGGTCGTGAATCATGGCTGATAGCGCCACCACAGCTCAGAGGCCTTTGGAAGCCCTGACTGCCAAGGACTATCGCAGCGAGGTGAAACCTGTATGGTGCCCTGGCTGTGGGGACTTCGGGGTGTTAAGCGCTACCTACAAGGCCCTGGCCACCCTGCAGATACCCAAGCACCAGGTGGTGGTGGTATCGGGCATAGGGTGCTCCAGCCGTTCCCCCTATTTTATGAGCACTTTTGGGCTGCATGGGGTGCATGGGCGGGCCTTGCCCATCGCCACCGGCGTCAAGCTGGCCCGCCCCGACCTGACGGTGCTGGTGATGGGGGGCGATGGTGACCTGATGGCCATCGGCATGGGGCACTTGCCCCACGCTGCCGCCCGCAACATCGACATCACCTGCATCATGATGGACAACCAGACCTATGGCCTCACCAAGGGCCAGGCCTCGCCCACATCCTTCTTGGGCCACAAGGCCAAGTCCACGCCATATGGTGTGTTCGCGCGGCCCATAAACCCGGTGCTCATGGCCTTGGCCTCGGGGGCCACCTTTGTGGCGCGTGGCTATTCGGCGCGGCCCAACCAGCTAGCCCAACTCATCGTGGAAGGCATCAAGCACCGGGGGTTCTCCTTCATCCACGTGCACAGCCCGTGCGTGGAATTCTACAACACCTATGACTACTACGATGAGCGGGTGACGGACCTGCCCCCCGATTGGGACCGCCACAACCTCCGGGCGGCTATAGATCTGGCTCTCACCGAGTCCCAAGTTCACCTAGGTATCTTCTACCAGGAGGAGACCCCGGCCTATGATGAGCGCCTGCGCCAGGCGGCCCCGGAGCGCAAGGAGTTCGAGCTACGGCGGTTCCTGGAGGAAAAGCATATGTAGCAATACTTGGGCCAGGTCATGGCCTATGGGGACTGCCATTGGGCAGACTATAATGGGCGTAGGCGGCTGTCTGGAAGAAGGAGAGGGCGGGCCTGCTGAGGGCCCGCCCAATTATGAGATGGAGGGTTCAGATGATGGTCACTCTACAGCGTCGTGACCTACGGCCACCTTACCGCATCACCCTCATCCCGGGCGATGGCACGGGGCCTGAGATCACTGAGGCCACTGTGCGAGTGGTAGAGGCCACGGGCGTCCCCATCGAGTGGGAGGTGCACGAGGCGGGCATCAACGCCCTGGAGAAGTATGGCAGCGTTTTGCCTGAGACCGTCCTGGAGTCGGTCCGGCGCAACAAGGTGGCCCTTAAGGGGCCCATCACCACCCCGCGGGGCGGAGGGTTCCGCAGCGTCAATGTGGCCCTGCGCAAGATGCTAGACCTCTACGCCTGCGTGCGCCCAGCCAAGTGGTACAGAGGGGTGCGCAGCCGCTACGAGGGCATCGACCTGGTGATCGTGCGGGAGAATCACGAGGACCTCTATGCCGGCCTGGAGTTCCCCGTGGGCCATCCGGCCATCAGGACCATCTCCGATCTGTGCGTGCAGGATGGCATGGAGCCCATACCGGAGGACGCTGGCCTCAGTCTGAAGGTTATCTCTGAGAGGCGTTCGGAGCGGATAGTGCGGTTCGCCTTCGAGTATGCCCGCACCTATGGCCGGCGGAAGGTGACGGCGGTGGCCAAGGACAACATCATGAAGTATACCGATGGCCTCTTCTATGCTGTGGCCCGGCGGGTGGCCGAGGAGTACCCAGACATCCAATACGAAGAGATGCTGGTGGACAACATGACTATGCAGCTGGTGCAGCGTCCAGAGGCCTATGACGTGCTGGTGCTACCCAACCTTTATGGGGACATCCTGTCCGACCTCTGCGCCGGCCTGGTGGGCGGCCTGGGGGTGGCGCCAGGGGCCAACATGGGGGATGACCTGGCGGTATTCGAGCCCGTCCACGGCAGCGCCCCCAAGTACGCTGGCCAGAACAAGGTGAACCCCATGGCCATGATGTTCTCGGCGGTGATGATGCTCCGCTATATAGGGGAGGAGGGGGCTGCCGACCGCCTAGAGCAGGCCATTGCTGCTGTCATCGCCGAGGGCAAATATGTGACCTATGATATGAAGCCCCACCGTGACGACCCCACGGCTGTAGGGACGTCGCAGGTGGCGGATGCCGTCATCGACAAGCTGCGCCGTATGGACTGAGGAGGAGGGCCATGCGCCGCAAGGTTACTGTGGTGGGCGCTGGGATGACGGGTGGCACCATGGCCCAGCGCCTGGCTGAGACTGGCTACATTGACGTGGTGATGATCGACATCATCGAGGGGCTGCCCCAGGGCAAGGCCCTGGACCTGGCCCAGTCGGCGCCCGTGGTGGGGTTCGACGCCCGCATCATTGGCACCAACGATTGGCGGGACACCGCTGGCTCTGAGGTGGTCATCGTCACCTCGGGGGTACCCCGCAAGCCCGGCATGACCCGGGAGGAGTTGCTGAACACCAATGCTGGCATCGTGCGGGAGGTATGTCAGCGGGCCCTAGAACACTCGCCCGACGCCATCTTCATCATCTTCGCCAACCCTATGGATGCCATGTGCCACGTGGCGAAGGATGTCACGGGCCTGCCCCGCTCCCGCATCGTGGGGCAGGGTGGCATGTTGGACAGCGCCCGCTACCGCACCTTCATCGCCTGGGAGGTGGGGTGCTCGGTGGAGGACGTGCACGCCTATGTGCTAGGGGGACACACGGAGGCCACCATGGTCCCCATCGTCAGCACGGCCATGGTGGGAGGCATCCCCTTGACTCATCTCTTACCTCGGGAGCGCATTGAGGCCATCGTGCAGCGCACCCGTCAGGGCGGTGCGGAGGTGGTGGCCCTGCTGAAGACGGGGTCTGCCTTCTATGCGCCAGCGGCGGCCACGGTGGCTATGGTGGAGTCCATTCTGCTGGACAAGAAGCGCATCCTGCCCTGCTGCACATATCTAGAGGGGGAGTATGGGATCCGTGGGGCCTTCACCGGGGTGCCCGTCAAGCTGGGGGCGGGCGGGGTGGAGGCCATCTACGAGGCTCCCCTGGCCCCTGACGAGCTGGCGGGGCTGCATCGGGCGGCCCAGGCTGTGCAAGAACTCGTCTCCCTGGTGAGGTAAGTTGGTACGAGAGGTCCATGTAGACCTGTTGCGGGAGGCCGTCAAGAGGCTTTGCCGGGAGGCGGCTTGTGTCCTGCCGCAGGATGTCATGGACGCCCTGCGCCGTGCTCAGGAGCGGGAGGAGTCGCCCCTGGGGCGGCGGGTGTTGGAACAGATCGTCCGCAACGCCGAGCTGGCCCAGGAGGAGATGCTCCCTATCTGTCAGGACACGGGGGTGGCCGTCATATTCCTCGAGGTGGGGCAGGACGTGCACCTGGTGGGGGGAGACCTGATGGATGCCCTAAGGCGCGGGGTGAGCGAAGGGTATATGGAGGGATACCTGCGCGCCTCCATGGTGGAGCGCCCCTTCTCTGCCCGTGTCAACACCAGGGACAACACGCCCCCTGTGGTGCACATCGATATGGTGCCCGGCGACCGAGTACGGCTGCGCCTTATGCCCAAGGGGGCGGGGTGCGAGAACGTCAGCCGCTTGGCCATACTCCTACCAGGGGCCGGCAGGGAGGGCGTCATACGCTTCGTGACGGAGACGGTGGAGGACGCTGGGGGCAAGCCGTGCCCACCCGTCATTGTAGGTGTGGGCATCGGAGGGACGGCCGAATATGCTATGTTGCTGGCCAAAAAGGCCCTCCTGCGGCCGGTGGGCCAGCCCCATCCTGACGCCGAGGTGGCGGCGCTGGAGGCGGAGCTGCTGCGGCGGGTCAACGCCCTCGGCATCGGCCCTCAGGGGGTAGGGGGGAGGGTCACCGCCCTGGCCGTGCACGTGGAGGTGTTCCCTTCCCATATCGCTTCCCTACCAGTGGCCGTCAACATCCAGTGTCATGCCGCGCGGGTGGCGGAGGCGGTCATATGAGGGTGTGGGTCTATGGCTGTGGGCCGGGGAGATAGGGATGCGGGAGCTCTACATAAACTTGCCGTTGACGGACGAGGCGGTGATGCAGCTGCGGGCCGGGGACTGGGTATACCTGACGGGCCCGGTCATCGGGGCCAGGGACGCCGCCCATCGGCGCATGGTGGAGGCCCTGGCTCAAGGGCAGCCCCTGCCGGTGGATGTGCGGGGGCAGGTCATCTACTACGTGGGGCCCACACCCACCCCGCCGGGGAGGGTCATCGGCTCCGCGGGCCCCACCACGGCCGCTCGCATGGACCCGTACACAGCTCCCCTCTTGGCGGCCGGCCTTAAGGGCACTATCGGCAAGGGGGGGCGGAGCCCCCAAGTGCGGGAGGCCCTAAGGCGGTTCCGGGCTGTATATTTCCTGGCCGTGGGAGGGGCGGGCGCCCTCCTCTCGAAGCACATAAAGGGGATGCGAGTGATAGCCTACGATGACTTGGGCCCTGAGGCCATATTTCTGCTGGAGCTGGACGCCTTTCCGGTGCTGGTGTGCTACGACACCTATGGGGGTGACCTGCTGACAGAAGGCCGGCGCCGCTGGCAGGAGGTGCCGGCCTAGCTGGCAGCCCTCCGCTCCTCCCGCGGCTTAGGGGCGGGCGCGGCCTGCCTTCTTCCTAACAAACGGCTCCAGAGCCAACGGAGGGGGTCGTAATAGAGGTCAGCCACCCGCTCCTTGAGGGGTATAATAGCGTTGTCGGTGATACGGATCTCGGCCGGGCACACCTCTGTGCAGCACTTGGTTATGTTGCAATAGCCTATGCCCGCCTCCTCTCGGATGAAGGGACGCCGGTCGTCGGTGTCCAGAGGGTGCATCTCCAGCTCGGCCAGGCGAACAAACCAACGGGGCCCGAAGAAGAAGGCTTTGTTCTCGGGATGGTCACGGATGACGTGGCATACGTTTTGGCAGAGGAAGCACTCGATGCACTGGCGGAACTCGCGCACCCGCTCGATGTCTTCCATGGTCATCCGGTAGGTGCCGTCGGGTCCTGGGGGCCCAAGGCGCAGGGGCGGGATGCGACGGGCCAGCTCATAATTGAAAGAGACGTCAGTGACCAAGTCTTTAATGAGGGAGAAGGTCTTAAGAGGGGCCACCGTGATGGGCTGGTCCTCTGGGAAAAGGGAGACGCGGGTCATGCACATGAGGCGGGGGATGCCGTTGATCTCGGCAGAGCAGGAGCCACACTTGCCGGCCTTACAATTCCAGCGGACGGCCAAGTCGGGCGCGTAGCGGGCCTGGATGTTTAGAACCACATCCAGGACCACGTTCCCTTCCTCCACCTCCACCTGGTACTCTTTGAACTCTCCGCCTTGGGAGGTGCCGCGGAAGATGCGGAAGGTGCGCAGGGCCATGGCCTTTAAGCCTCCTCAATGATGCGGCGCAGCTCTTCGGGCATGGGCGGGCGAGGCTCCTTGCGCAGGCGAAGCTGGCCTTCGGCGTCCCCCGCGACCACCAGGTTAAAGGAGGCCTGCTCCGGGTCCTCCTTGGGATAGTCATCGCGGGTGTGGGCGCCGCGGCTCTCCTTGCGCTCTATGGCGGAGATGGTGATGGCCTCGGCCACCGCTAGCAGTGACCCAAGGCTTATGGCCATGTGCCAGCCGGGGTTGTAGAGGAGGTCGCCTGGGGCGTAGACCCTCTTGGCCCTCTCCTTCAACTCGCCGATCTTGTGGAGGGCCTGCCGCAGCTCCTCTCCGGTGCGCACGATGCCCACCAGGTCCTGCATGGTCTCTTGCAGCTCCTGCTGGATGGCGAAGGGGTTTTCACCCTCGGCCCGGTAAAGGGGCTCCAGCAGCTCGTTGGCCACTGCCTCCACCTCATCGCCGCTGAAAGAGGGGGTCTGAGGGAGGGAGTTGGCATAGCGGGCGGCATAGAGGCCTGCCCGTCTGCCGAAGACCAGGAGGTCCGACAGGGAGTTGCCTCCCAGGCGGTTGGCGCCGTGGAGGCCGCAGGCCACCTCGCCGGCGGCGTAGAGGCCAGGGACGCAAGTGGCGGCCGTCTCGGGGTCCACCCGCACGCCGCCCATCATGTAGTGCATGGTGGGGCCCACTTCCATAGGCTCCTTAGTGATGTCCACGTCGGCCAGCTTATGGAACTGTTCGTACATGCTGGGCAGGAGGAGCTTTATCTCCTGAGGGGTGCGGCGGCTGGCGATGTCTAGGTAGACCCCTCCATGGGGGGAGCCACGGCCAGCTTTGATCTCGGCGTTGATGGCCCTGGCCACCACATCGCGGGGCAGAAGCTCTGGCGGCCGGCGGTTATTGCGCTTGTCGTAGCGCCAACGATCTGCCTCCTCAACGGTCTCCGCTGTCTCGGCGCGGTAGTAGTCGGGTATGTATTTGAACATGAAGCGCTCGCCCTTGTTGTTGAGAAGTATCCCCCCCTCGCCTCGGACTCCTTCCGTGACCAGGATGCCGCGCACGCTGGGGGGCCAGACCATGCCCGTGGGGTGGAACTGGACGAACTCCATGTCCATCAGCTCGGCACCGGCCCACAAGGCTAGGGCCTGGCCATCGCCGGTATACTCCCAAGAGTTGGAAGTAACCTTGTAGCACTTGCCTACTCCCCCCGTGGCCAGCACTACGGCCTTGGCGCGGAAGACCAGCAGCTCGCCAGTGTCGCGGCGATAGGCCAAGGCCCCCGCCACCCGCTGTCCGTCCCGCAGGATGCGCACCACCGCCGTCTCCATAAACACATCGATGCCCAGGCTGATGGCCTTCTGCTGGAGGGTGCGGATCATCTCCAGACCCGTGCGGTCGCCCACGTGGGCCAGGCGGGCATAGCGGTGGCCGCCGAAGGGACGCTGCAGGATGCGGCCGTCGGGGGTGCGGTCAAAGACCGCCCCCCACTCCTCCAGCTCTAGGACGCGGTCTGGAGCCTCCTGGGCATGGATCATGGCCATGCGCCAGTCGTTCATCAGCTTGCCGCCGCGCATGGTGTCCCGGAAATGGACCTTCCAGTTGTCCTCACGGTCTACGGTGCCTAAGGCGGCGGCGATGCCCCCTTCGGCCATGACGGTGTGGGCCTTGCCTAGCAGGGTTTTGCAGACTACGGCTGTGCGGGCCCCCTCCTCAGCGGCGGCGATGGCAGCGCGCAGGCCAGCACCACCCGCCCCTACCACTAGCACATCGTGCTCGTATACGCGGTAACCGGGCACGCCTTCACCTCCTCACAGACTCCCCCAGGTGTTGGGATCGGTGATGGTGCCGTTGGCCACCAGCCGGATGTAGATGTCGGCAGCGGCCACGCTTATAAGGCTGAGCCAGGCCCAGAGGGGATGGCGCAGGTTGAGGCGGGAGACCACGTCCCACCCCCTCTTGCGCAGGCGGTGCCAACGGGAACATGAGAAGCAGTCGATGCCTCCGCCCACCAGGTGGCGCAGGGCGTGACAGGAGAAGAGATAAAGGGAGAGAAGGGCAGCGTCCACCGTCAGGATGATAGACCCTAGACCCACGCCCCAGCCTTCATCGGGGTGGTGAAAGCTGCGGATAGCGTTGGCCCACTGGAACCAGACCAGCACCAGAGCCACGTACATGAAGTAGCGGTGGAGGTTCTGCACAATAAGGGGGAAGCGGGACTCGCCCCGATAGCGGGGCAGGGCATCGCCCACAGCGCAGGCGGGCGGGCTAAAGGCCAGGGCCCGGTAGTATGCCTTGCGGAAGTAATAGCAAGTGAGGCGGAACCCCGCAGGCCCCCATAGGATGACGAAGGCTGGAGAGAGGAACCAGGGGCCGAAGGGCCCATCCAGCTTGTCCTCCAGGGCCATGAAGGGCCCCGGCTCGAACACGGGCGAGTAGTAGGGTCCTATGTGGAAGGCCCACTCATCTAAGAAGGCAGAGACGGCTAGGTAGCCAAAGAGGCCCACCAGCCCAGCGATGAATAGCAAGGTCTCCAGCCACCATGGGTCCACGCGCAGGGTGGCGGCGAATCCTAAGCGGTGGGGGAGAGACACAGCCTGACGTTGTGCCATCGCTTTCCTCGCACAGCGAAATCTGAAAGGCGCTCGATAGCATTCTAACAGGGGGGGATGTCTCGTTCAAGGCGAGTTGAGGGCGGCGGCCGCCCATAAGAGGCCAATGATGGTCTTTCCGTCCTCCAGTTGGCCAGAGGTGGCCATGGCCACCGCCTCCTTCAAGGAGAGCCAAACCGGCTGGGTGGCCTCATCGAGGTCAGGCTTGCTTTGCCCTGGCGTCAGGTCGCGGGCCAGGAAGATGTGGATGTATTCCGTGCAGTATCCGGGGGAGACATAAAAGCCGCCCAGGCGGTGCAGGAGGTGGGCCTGGAAGCCTGTCTCTTCCGCTAGCTCCCGTCGGGCCGCCTCCTCTGGCGTCTCTCCAGGGTCGAGGCCACCAGCGGGGATCTCCAGGGTGTGGCGGCCCAAGGCCAGCCGGAACTGGCGCACCATGAGCACCCTCCCCGCGTCGTCGATGGGCACCACGGCCGCCACCTGGCCATGCTCCACGATCTCACGGCGAGCGGTATGGCCCTTGGGCAGGCTGACTATGTCTAGGCGTAAGTTGACGATGCGCCCTCGGTAGAGGTAGGAGCTCTCCAGAACTTGCTCTGGTCGGTCGTTATGGGCCATGTTCAGCCTCCCATGGGGTTCTGGGCCCCTCGCCCTGGTGGGGCTCGCCGTCGGCCAGAGTCCAGCCCAGGCGGCGGGCCAGGACGAGATAATCTCGCCAAGGGGGGCTCAGGCGGAGGAAAGGGACGGCATAAGGGCTTATGCGCACCTCTAGCCACTCCCCTGGCGTCAGGGGCTCCTCCTTCTGGCCATCGATGCTGTAATAGGCCCCTTGCTCGCCGCGGACGGTGAGTCGGGCGTAAGTACCGGGTGGCAGGATCAGGGAGCGGGGGAGGGCCATGTGAGGGGCCACAGGCGTCAGCACCAGGTCGCGGGATTGGGCTGGTAGGATGGGCCCGCCAGCGGAGAGGGAATAGGCGGTGCTGCCTGTGGCCGTGGCCACGATGACGGCGTCGGCGCGGAACATGGCCACCACCTGGCCATCCAGGGCTACCTCGACGTATATGGGGCGCCCCATGGTGGCCCTCCCCACCACCACATCGTTTAGGCCATAGGTGGTGGGGCGGGTAGCGGTCTGGACCTGTAGGAGCCACCGTTCCTCCAGGCGCCCTTCGCCCTTCAGGGCCTGCTCCAAGCGGCGCGGTGCCTCCTCTGCCTCCAACTCCGCTAGGAAGGCCAGGCGCCCCATGCCCACCCCTACCACAGGTATGTGGTGGGGGACCATGGCCCTGGCGGCCCACAGCATAGTGCCATCCCCCCCTATGCACACCAGCAGGTCGGTTCCAGGGATGAGGCGGGAGGCGGCGTCATCCCAGGCGGTGGCCAGCCACACCTCCTCCACCTTCCCCTGCAGGAACTCCTGGAGTCGACGCCCCAGCTCCTGGGCTGCCTGCCAGCGGGGATGCACACAGATGCCTACTCGGCGCACCGGTACCTCCGCAGGAGGAAGAAGAACTCCAGGTTGCCCTCAGTGCCGGGGACGGGTGAGCGGACCGGGCCCCACACCTGGTACCCCTGGCCTATGGCCCAGGCAGCGAACCTCCCTATGATGGTGGCATGGAGCTGGGGGTCCTTTATGACGCCCCCTTTGGGCACCTCGCTCCGCCGGGCCTCGAACTGGGGCTTGAGGAGGGCTACCACCGGAGCGCCAGGGCGCACCACCTTCATCACCGCTGGCAAGACCTTGGTGAGAGAGATGAAGGATACGTCCACGGTGGCCAGGTCGATGGGCTCAGGGAGGACCGTTAGGTACCGGGCGTTAATCCCCTCCATGACCACCACCCGGGGGTCTTGGCGCAGGCGATGGTGGAGCTGACCCCGGCCCACATCGATGGCGTAGACCTTGCTGGCCCCATGCTGGAGGAGGCAGTCGGTGAAGCCGCCGGTGCCGGCGCCTATGTCGGCGCATACCAGGCCATGGACATCCAGGGAGAAGGCCTTGAGGGCGTGCTCCAGCTTCTCGCCCCCGCGGCTCACGTAGCGGCTGGGGGGCAAAAGGGATATTGGAGCACCGGTTTCCACCAAGGTACCAGGCTTGAGGACAGGGATCTCCCCTACCAGCACCTGGCCGGCCATGATGTGGGCGCGGGCCTTCTCGCGGCTCTCCACTAGCCCACGCTCCACCAAGAGGAGATCCAACGGCTTACGGGCCATAGGCGCTTAAAGGATAGGGCTCGGATGCCTAAGATGCAAGTTCAGGCCGTCTCGCTGCGCTGGGCCGTCCACAGGTCCAGGACCTGACCGTTGCGGCCAATGAGGATGGGGTGACGGCGGCCTCGGATGACCTCAGCGTCCACGATGCACCTGGCCACATCCCTTCGGGATGGGACCTCGTACATGACGTCCAGCATGCAGCTCTCCAGGATGGTGCGCAGGCCCCGGGCACCCGTCTTAAGGCGCAGGGCCTCCTCGGCTGCCGCCTCCAGGGCATCGGGGGTGAACACCAGCTCCACCCCGTCCAGAGCCATGATCTGTTGGTACTGCTTGATGAGGGCGTTCTTGGGCTCGGTGAGGACACGGACCAGCGCCTCCTTGTCCAGGGAGTGAAGGGGAACTATGACGGGGAGCCTGCCCACGAACTCTGGGATAAGCCCAAACTGGAGGAGATCGTCTGGGGTCACGTGGCGGAGGAGCTCGTCCTTCACCTTAACGATGTCCCCCTCCTCTCGCTGGGCCTTGAAGCCGATGCTGCGCCGCCCCTTGCCCAAGCGACGGTCGATAATCTGGTCCAACCCCTCGAAGGCACCGCCACAGATAAAGAGGATGTTATGGGTGCGTATCTGAATGAACTCCTGGTGGGGGTGCTTGCGCCCCCCCTGAGGGGGGACGTTGGCCACACACCCCTCCAATATCTTCAGGAGGGCCTGCTGCACCCCCTCCCCAGACACGTCCCTGGTGATGGAGGGGTTATCGCCCGATTTGCGGGCGATCTTGTCGATCTCGTCGATATAGACGATGCCCTTCTCAGCGCGGGCGATGTCGTAATCGGCGGCCTGGATGAGGTGGAGGAGGATGTTCTCCACGTCCTCCCCCACGTAGCCGGCCTCCGTCAGGGAGGTGGCGTCGGCGATGGTGAAGGGGACGTCCAGGATCTTGGCCAGGGTACGGGCCAGGAGGGTCTTGCCACAGCCGGTGGGGCCAATGAGGAGGATGTTACTCTTCTCCAGCTCTACGTCCGCCAGTTGGCGCCCTGCGGCGATGCGCTTGTAATGGTTATAGACGGCCACCGAGAGCACCTTCTTGGCCAACTCCTGCCCCACCACGTATTGGCTTAGCTGCTGATAGATGGCCTTGGGCGGGGGGATGCGGTGGGAGGAGGGCTGGTGGCGGCGGGAGGGGGCCATGTCCTCCTGAATGACCTCGTAGCAGATCTGTACGCAGCCGTTGCAGATGTAAACGCCCTGGGGCCCAGCGATGAGGCGCTGCACCTCCCCCTGCCCCTTACCGCAGAAGGAGCATCGATAGGTGGGCGGCCGCCCTCCCCGCTGGGTCACGGCTACCTTTTGCCTCCCCCGGAGGCCTCCACAGGCACCTTAGGGCTGGTGAGCACCTCGTCGATGATGCCGTAATCCTTGGCTTGATAGGCGTCCATGAAGAACTCCCGGTCGGTATCCTGGGCTATCTTCTCGATGGGCTGGCCCGTGTGGTAGGCCAGGATGCGGCGGATGAGCTCGTTGCGGCGGATGACCTCCTTGGCGATGACCTCCACATCGGCTGCCCGGCCAGTGGCACCGCCGTGGGCCTGGTGCATGTGGATGGTGGAATGGGGCAGGGCATAGCGCTTGCCCTTAGCTCCCGCTGCCAGCAGCACGGTGGCCATGCTGGCGCACTCCCCCACACAGATGGTGCTCACGTCGCACTTCACCAGCTGCATGGTGTCGTAGATGGCTAGCCCCGAGCTGATGACGCCGCCGGGGGAGTTGATGTATAAGTATATGTCCTTGTCCGGGTCTTCCCGCTCCAGGTATAGGAGCTGGCAGATGATGAGATTGGCGATCTGGTCATCGATGGGCCATCCCAGGAAGACGATGCGCTCCTTGAGGAGGAGGGAGAAGATGTCAAAGGCCCTCTCCCCGCGGGGACCCTGTTCGATGACGTAGGGTATGATGGCTGTGGGCACCTCTAGCTTGGGCTTCATGCTCCTTCTCCTCCCTCTTTATCTTGGGTCTTACCGCTCACGATCTCCATCAGGCGGTCGATGGTCTTCCGGGTGAGGAGGGAGCGGCGCACCGATTCCATGCCCCGCTGGGACTGAAGGATGGGCCGTAGCTGGGAGCCATGGGGGCCGGCGGTGAGTCTCTCGATCTCCGCTGCCACCTCCTCGGGGGTCACCTGTATATTCTCCAGCTCCGCCAGACGGGCCAGAGCTAAGGAGCGGCAAAGGCGCTTTCTTGCCCTCTCTTCCAGCTCCTGACGCCGCTGGGCGGGGGAGCGGCGCATCTCTTGGATGTAGCGGTCTACATCTCGGCCAAGGGCCCTAGCCTCCTCCTCTAGGAGGCGTTCCATCTCCTCCTCCAGCAGCACGGGGGGGAACCGCAACACAGGGGCCGATTCCACCAGGAGGTCCACTGCCTGCTCGCGGCGGCGGCGGGACGCCTCCTCCTCCTTCTGCAGGCGGATGTCCTCTTCCAGACGGCGGCGCAGGGCCTCCAGGTCAGGGAAGCCCTCCCCCACCTGGCGGGCGAAGTCATCGTCCAGGGCAGGCAGCTCCTCCTCCTTCACTTCGTGGATGCGGACAGTGAAGGACGCCTGACGTCCCGCTACCGACCGCCTCGGCCAGTCCTGGGGTATGGCTAGGGTGAAGGTCCGCTCCTCCCCCTTGCGGAGGCCGACGATATGATGAGCCAGCCCAGGCACCAGCAGGTCCTGCCCCTCCCGCAGCTGCACTTCTATGTCCTCCTCTTCCACGAAGGGGCGTCCGTCCACAAGGCCCCGCACGTCCAGCCGGACGATATCCCCCCAGCGAGCAGGGCGGTCCACTGGCTGGCGAAGGGCGTAACGGTGGCGCAGCTCCTCCAGGGCGGCCTCCACCTCTGCCGGGTCCACCGTCACCTCCTCCTGAGGCAGACGCAGACTGTGGTAGTCGCCCAAGTCCACCTGGGGGGTCAGGGGAACGGTGGCCTGGATAATGGGCGGCTCCTCTTGGACTACCTCCACAAGAGGTCGGTCGTAGGGCTCGATGCCCTGCCCCCGTAGGGCCTCCTGCACCACCTCGGGCACCAGGATGTCCAAGGCCTCATGTAAGAGGCGGTGGCGCCCCACGTACCGTTCCAGCAAGGGCCTGGGTGCTTTGCCCCGCCGAAAGCCCGGCACCTCTGTCCGCTTCACCAGGCGGTGATAGGCCTTTTGCAAGTAGTCCTCTAGGCGCTGCTCATCCACTTCGATGCGGACTATGGCCTGGCAGTCCTCGGTGTGCTGAGCGGTAACCTTCAGCATCTGTCCCGTGCGATGGAGGCTCCGTAGCCAATTATACCAGGGCATGGGATGGCACGCCACGATGTGGGTGGCGCAGCCTCAGCGCCGACGAGGGGATAGGGCATCATTCAGGGCGTCTCCTAGGAAGCTGAAGGCCATCAGCAGGGCCCCCACCACTGCCGCCGGGGCGAAGATGAGGTGGGGGTGAGCCAGCATGTTGCGCGGTCCGGCGGCCTCGAAGATCATGCTGCCAAAGCTAGGATGCGGGGGCTGGATGCCTATGCCCAGGAAGGAGAGGACCACCTCCGCCCCCGCTGCCGTGCCCAAGAGCTGGGTGGCAGCCACCACCATCAGGTGGGAGACGTTGGGCAGGAGATGGCGAAGGATGATGTGGAGGGAAGAGGCCCCCAGAGCCCGCGCCGCCAACACGTACTCGCTCTCCCGCAGGGCCAGGACCTGGGAACGCACGATGCGCGCCATCCCCACCCACCCGAAGAGGGAGAGGGCGGCGAAGACCAAGATGTAATCGGGTGCCCCCGACTCCACAATGCCCTCAAGCCCAGTCCATCGCTCCACATCGCGAAAGAAGTCGGTCACCCGCGGCCGCACGGTGGCAGTGATGATGAGGAGTAGGAGGATGTCGGGCAGCGAGGCGAGGATGTCGCCCAGCCGCATGATGATGTTGTCCACCCGCCCCCCCAGATAGCCGGCCAAGAGGCCTAGCCCTGTCCCCCAGAGGAGACCTCCCAAGAGGAGGGAGGAAGCGCTGATGATGACGGTGGTCTGGGCTGACCACATGAGACGGCTGAGGACGTCCCGGCCCAGGCGGTCGGTGCCCAGGGGGTGCTCCAGGCTGGGCCCAGCGAAAGTATTAGCTAGGTCTATCTCACGAAAGCTGTGGGGAGCCAGCCACGGCGCTAGAATACCGGCCCCGTATATGACTACGATGACCATTAAGGAGGCCACGGCCAGCCGCCGTCGCAGGAGACGGCCCCAAGCCCCTGGGGCCGGCAGCATCCCTTCCTGTGGGGGGGTCATGACTGAGGCTTCCCCTCCAATCGCACGCGGGGGTCGATGAAGGCATAAGCGATGTCCACCACCAGGTTGGCCACCACGAAGGCGGTGGCTGCTATGAGGACGATGGCCATGATGCCATCGTAGTCGCGGGCGAAAACGGCCTCAAAGGCATAAGATCCGATCCCCGGGATACCCAACAGCGTCTCCAAGATGATGGAGCCCGAAAGGAGGGCGGCCATGGCAAACCCCATGAGGGTGGCCAGGGGCAGGAGGGCATTGCGCAGGACGTGCCTCATGAGCACCACCCGTTCCCTAAGGCCCTTGGCCCTGGCAGTGCGCACGTAGTCCTCCTCCAGCACCTCTAGGGTCTGGGCCCGGGTGAGGCGGGCAACGCCCGCTGCCCCAGGCAGGCCCAACGCCAACATGGGCAGGACGATGGTCTTGCTAAAGAGCCCCACCTCTAGCCACCCGAAGAACTCCCTCACCTCCCAACCCCCCGTGGGGAGCCATCCCAGGCGCAGGGAGAAGATGTACTGCAGCAGGGGCACCACTAGCACAGCGGGCAGGGCGGCCAGGGCCAGGAGGGTGCCCATGATAAGAGGGTCGCGCCATGTCCCCTGCTGGGTGGCTGCCCATATCCCGGCCGGGATGCCCAAGGCGAAGATGAGGACAAGGGCAGCTAGGTTGTACTGGAACGTCACCCAGAGGCGAGGCAGCACCACCTCCGTCACGGGCAGGCCGTAATACTTGAAGCTGATGCCCAGATCCCCCCGAAAGATGCCCCTGAGATAGCGCGCGTACTGGACGAAGAAGTTATCATCTAGGCCCCGCTCCTGGCGGATGCGTTGGATGGTCTCCAGGTCGGCCCGCTGGCCAGCCAGCACCCGTACGGGGTCGCCAGGGCCGAAGCGCCCTAGGGCGAAGGTGACCAGACTGACCGTCAAGAGGATGAAGGGTATCCACAGCAGGCGCCGCAAGATGTAGGACCATAACTGGTCACGGCCCATCGGGCCCTAGCGCTCGAGCCTCACGTACCTCAGGTGCTCCATGACCAACGGGGGCACGAAGTAGCCCTGCACATGGGGCTTCACCACGTAGGCGGAGCGGGGATGGAGGAGGGGGATCCAGGGGGAGTCCTGGACGATAATCTGCTCCGCTTGCTGGTATATGCGGAGGCGGGCTTGGCGGGCCTCCTCGGTATCGGTTGGCATGGTGCGGGCCTGCTCCAGCAGCCTGTCCACCTCAGGGTTGGTGTAACCGGTGCGGTTGTCCAGGCTCTGACTGTGGAAGAGGATGTCCAGGAAATCCTCCGGGTCCAGGTAATCGGCGATCCAGCCCAAGGTCATCATATCGAACTGGCCGCGGTCCACCTGCTGGAGGAAGGTGGCGAACTCCACCTGCTGGATCCGGGGCCGCACCCCCAGGTGCTGCTCCCACATGGCCTGGATGGCTTCGATGACGGGCCCTGGCGTCCCTCCCACCCCTGAGACGAGTAGGGTTACATCCTGCAGGATCTGTGGCCCTCCAGCCTCCATAAGGAGTCTGCGGGCCTCCTGGGGGTCAAAGGGTAGGCCCTGGAGGTTGGGGTTGTGGCCTGGGATGCCAGGGGGCAGGATCCCCTTGGCTGGCACGGCCAGATCCCGCAGGACCACACGTGCCAGGGCATCCTTATCTATGGCCATGGCCAGGGCCCGCCGCACGCGGGGGTCATTGAAGGGGGGACGGCGGACATTAAAACCTATGTAGTAGGTGGCCAGCTCTGCCACCTGCTTCATCTCCCTGTTGAGGGGATCGCGGGGATCGCGCACCCTCTCGATGTCGTTGATGCCCACAGGGGCCACGTCCACCTCCCCGTTCTCATACATGGTGAGGGGGGAGCCGCCAGCCAGGAGAAAGGTGACACGAGATAGGGAAGGCTTGGGCTCAAGATAGTAATCGGGGTTGGGCTCCAGGACGATGCGCTCCCCCAGGCGCCACTCCCTGAGCTTAAAGGGACCCGTGCCGATGGGTTGGCGCGTCCAGCCACGGGGGTTGCCTTCCACCTGTTCCCGTTTCACCACATAGGCAGTGGGGTAGGTGAGCTTGGCCAAGAAGTAGCTCTTGGGGGCGTCGATGGTGATCTGTAGGGTGAAGTCGTCGATGACCTTTATGCCCGTCACCTCCTGGGCGCGGCCACGGGCGAAGTCCCTTGCCCCCACGATGTCCCCCAGGTAAGTGAGGGCGACGGTGGAGCCAGTGCGGGGGTTGAGGGCCCGTTCCATGGAGTACTTGAAGTCCTGGGCGGTGACCATGCGGCTACCATCGTGGAAGAGGACGCCGCGTCGAAGGCGGAAGGTATAGGTGCGGCCGTCGGCGCTCACCTCCCACCGCTCAGCGATGTCGGGGACGATGTTCAAGTCTTTATCGAAGGTTACCAGTCCACTGAAGATCTCCACGATGTAAGTAGCAGAGCCCACATCGGCGGCCAGGGCCGGATCGAGGGTGATGGGATCGGGCCCAAAGAGGCGCAGCTCCCCAGCCACTCGCTCTGGCAAGGGCTGTTGTTGGGAGGAGGGGCCCCCGCCTTCGCCACGGTCGATGAGGACGGTGATGACCCCGGCGGCCACCAGCACTGCCAGGGCAGCGGCGGCCAGCAGGACGAAGGTGAGACGTCGCTCTTGATTCATGGGGGCTGCCTCCTCAGCTCACCTCCTGCTCTTGGCGCACGCATATATGAAGCTCCTCCAGCTGTGCGGGGGTCACCGGCGCCGGTGCCCCCGTGAGGGGGTCGGTGGCCGATTTGGTCTTTGGGAAGGCTATCACCTCTCGGATGTCGTCCTGGCCACAGAGGAGGGCCACTAGGCGGTCGAGGCCCAGGGCGATGCCACCGTGAGGGGGCGCGCCATAGTCCAAGGCCTCCAGGAGGTGGCCGAAACGGGCCCATGCCTCCTCCGGCCCGATGCCCAGGAGGCGGAACATCTCCTCCTGCAACTCGCGCTTATGAATTCGGATGGAACCGCCACCCAGCTCCCAGCCATTGCAGACCAAGTCGTAGGAGCGGGCACGCGCTCGGCCGGGGTCGCTCCGCAGCAGGGGGATGTCCTCCTCCTTGGGCGATGTGAAGGGGTGGTGAACGGCGTACCACCGCCCATCTTCCTCGTCCCACTCTAGGAGTGGGAAGTCCACGATGAAACAGAAGGCTAAGGTCTGAGGGTCGGCCAGCCCATGGGTGTGGGCCAGGTGGCGGCGGAGGCCGTCCAGGGACCTATTGACCACCTGGGGTGTGTCAGCCACCAGCAGGAGCATGTCGCCAGGGCGAGCGCCTGCCCGGCGGGCCATGGCCGCCACCTCCTGGGGGCGGAAGTGCTTGGCCACGGGCGAGCGGAAGTCGTCAGGCCCTAGAGCCTCGGCCTCCCCCAGAATGGCGAAGGTGACCAGACCCCTGGCCCCTAACCCTTGCACCAGCCTGGCCAGGTCGTCCACCTGCTTGCGGCTCAGGCCCGCTCCCTGGGGCAGACAGAGGCCCCTTACTTGCCCTCCCTGGGCCAGAACTTGGCGGAAGATGGCGAACTGACACTCTTGCAGAAGGTCGGAGAAGTCCACCAGTTCCAGGCCATAGCGGATGTCGGGCTTATCGGTGCCGAAGCGCCGTAGCGCCTCATCATAGGGGATGCGGGGGAAGGGGCGGGCCACCTTCAGCTCGGGGCGGAAGGCAGCCACCAGGGAACACATGAGCTCCTCCATGAGGGAGAGGATGTCCCCTTCCTCAGCGAAGCTCCACTCCAGATCCAGTTGAGTGAACTCGGGCTGGCGGTCGGCCCTTAGGTCTTCGTCGCGGAAGCAGCGGGCCAGCTGGAAGTACCGCTCGAAGCCAGCTACCATGAGGATCTGCTTATGCTGCTGGGGTGACTGGGGCAGGGCATAGAAGCGCCCCGGATGAAGGCGGGAGGGCACCAGGTAGTCACGGGCTCCCTCGGGGGTGGGAACGGTGAGGATGGGGGTCTCGATCTCGATGAATCCCCTATCCGACAGAAAGCGGCGGATGAACTGGGACACCTTGTGGCGGAAGACGATGCGCTGGTGGAGGCCCTGGCGCCTCAGGTCCAGGTAACGGTACTTGAGGCGCAATAGCTCCTCCACCTCTGTCTCCTCGTTGACGTAGAAGGGAGGGGTGCGGGAGGGGTTTAGGATGGTGGCGCGGCGGGCCCGCACCTCTATCTCACCCGTGGGCAGGCGAGGGTTCTCGGTGCCTGGAGGCCGTGGTGACACCACCCCTTGCACCTGCAGCACATACTCTTGACGGGCAGCGTCACCCACTGGGAAGGCCTCTGGCCCCTCCTGGGGATGGAAGACCACTTGCACGATGCCCTCATGATCCCGCAGGTCGATGAAGATGAGCCCCCCATGGTCACGGCGTCGGTGAACCCAGCCGGCCAAGGTCACCTCCTGGCCCACATGGTGGCGCCTGAGCTCCCCACAGGCGTGGCTCTTTAGCATGGCAATACCCAATATAGCGCAGGGCCCAGCCATGGGACAGGGCTGGCCTTGACGCCCTCGCCTGATGCCGGGCACTATGAGGATGGACGTGAACGACGCCATTTCCTTATACATCCACATCCCCTTTTGTGAGCAGAAGTGCGGGTACTGCGACTTCAACTCCTACTCTGGCCTAGAGGGGCTCATGTCCCCCTATGTGAAGGCCCTGTGCCGCGAGCTGGCCATTTGGTCCGATGCTCTAGGCCGGCCGCAGGTGGTGACCGTCTACTTCGGCGGTGGCACCCCCAGCCTCCTTCCCCTTCCCCTTTTGGAGCAGGTGATGGAGGCAGTGCAAAGGGGTTTCCGATGTGATGGCCTGCGGGAGGTATCCCTGGAGGCCAACCCGGGGACGGTAGACCTGACCTATCTGAGGGGCTTGAGGGCGCTGGGCATTAACCGCCTCAGCTTAGGGGTCCAGAGCTTCCACGACGGTGAGCTGCGGCTCCTCGGCCGCGTCCACTCGGCGAGGCAGGCCGAGGAGGCCTATGCTTGGGCCCGTAAGGCCGGCTTTGAGAACGTGAACCTGGACCTCATCTTCGGCATCCCTGGGCAGGGGATAGCCCGCTGGCGCAAGAACCTTCGTAAGGCCGTAACCCTGGGGCCCGAGCATCTATCCCTCTACGCCCTAACGGTGGAGGAAGGCACCCTCCTGGCGCACCAGGTGGCAAGGGGGGAGGTGCCGGCCCCGGACCCTGACCTTCAGGCGGAGATGTACGAGTGGGCGCAGGTGGCCATGGCCCAGGCGGGATATGAGCACTACGAGATCTCCAACTGGGCCCTGCCAGGACGGCGATGCCTCCACAACCTCGCCTATTGGCGTATGCTCCCATACCTTGGGGTGGGGGCAGGTGCCCACTCTTGCCTTTGGGATGGGGAGCGCTATTACCGCTTCTGGAACGTCTACTCGCCCCGCAGATATGTGAAGGCCGTGGATGGGGCATCCCCAGACTTCCCCTCCCATTTGCGAGCATTTCTGGGCTGCCTGCCCTTCATAGGGGGTGTGGAGGAGGGAGGGCCTCGGGAGGCCCTGGCTGAGGCGGTGATGCTGGGTCTGCGCCTCTTAGAGGGGATAGACATGGACCAGGTCCAGAGCCGTTTTGGCCAAGACATACGGGAGCGTTATGGCGCCACCATAGATGAGCTCTCATCCCTGGGCCTCTTGTTGGTGGAAGACCACCGCCTGCGCCTAAGCCAGCGGGGGCTCCTCTTAGGTAGCGAGGTGATGGTGCGTTTCCTCTGAGGGGCTTAGAGGGAGTGGGCTCTCTTCACGGCCGAGAGGACAACCCCTATATCCGGGCCGGGGACGTTGGGGCCATCGCCCAAGGGGTCGGGGGTGAAGTCCAAGCCCAAAAGGGCCTCAATACACGCCTGAACGGACCAGGCCAGGGCGGCGAGATGGTACCCCCCCTCCAGGACGAACATGATACGCCCCTGGCATAGTTCCAAGGCCACCTCCTTCAAAATGGACGCCAGCTGATAGTAGCTACGGCAGGAGAGGAGCATGTGGGCTAGAGGGTCGGCGAAGTGGGCATCGAAGCCGGCGGAGACCAGCACCAACTGGGGGCGGAAGCGGCGCAAGGCAGGCACACACACCTCCTCGTAGACTCGCAGATACTCTTGGTGCCGGCATCCCCGGGGCAAGGGGACGTTGATGGTGGTGCCGCGCCCGTCTCCCTCACCCATCTCCCCCCAGTAGCCGGTGCCGGGGTAAAAGGGGTACTGGTGGGTGGAGAAGAAGAGGACGCGAGGCTCAGAATAAAAAGCGTCCTGGGTGCCGTTGCCGTGATGGACGTCGAAGTCCACGATGGCTACTCTCTCCACCCCCTTCTCCTCCAGGGCCACCTTAGCGGTCACAGCCACATTGTTGAAAAGGCAGAAGCCCATGGCCTTAGTGGGGGTGGCGTGGTGACCTGGCGGCCGTACCAGGCAGAAGGCAGAGTCCACCGTCCCGTCCAAGATGGCGTCCAGGGCGGCCAGGCAGCCGCCCACGGCCCTTATCGCTGCGTGGTAGGAGGCTGGGCTGACGTAAGTATCGGGATCCAGCCAGCCGCCACCTTCATCCCCCTTGGCCCGTACCTGGGCCACCAGCTCCCAAGAGTGGACCATCTCCAGGTAGCGTGTGGAGGCATCGCGGGCGGGGATGGCCACCATGCGCTCTAGGAGGCCTGCCGCCTCCAGCCGCTCCATGACGGCCTCCAACCGCTCGGGCCCCTCAGGGTGGCCCGGGCTCTGGTGCTCCAGGTAAAGGGGGTCGTAGACGTAGCCCACCTGGGTCATGGCTCGTCTGCCATGATACTAGGGACTTCGTGAAGGTGCTAGGATCCTTATCCGAGGCCATGTATACCATCGGCACCGCTGGCCACGTGGACCATGGGAAATCCACCCTCATCAAGGCTTTAACGGGCATCGACCCTGACCGCCTGCCGGAGGAGAAGGCGCGGGAGATGACCATCGACCTAGGCTTTGCCTGGCTTCGTCTCCCCTCTGGCAAGGAGGTGAGCATTGTGGACGTGCCGGGGCATGAGGGTTTTATCCACAACATGTTGGCTGGGGTGGCGGGCATAGATTTGGCCCTGTTGGTGGTGGCCGCTGATGAGGGGGTCATGGCCCAGACACGGGAGCATGTGGCCATTCTGGACCTCTTGGAACTCTCCCATGGGGTGGTGGCCATCACCAAAAAGGACCTGGTGGACGAGGAGACGCTAGAGCTGGTGCGGCTGGAGGTGGAGGAGCTGTTGGCTGGCACCAGCCTGGCTGGCTCGCCTGTGGTGGTTTGCTCGGCGGCTACGGGGGAGGGTTTGCCGGAGCTGGTGGATGCCCTAGAGAGGGAGCTGGCCCAAACACCACCCAGGAGGGATATAGGGCGCCCCCGCTTGCCCATAGACCGTGTCTTCACCCTGCCTGGCTTGGGGACGGTGGTCACCGGCACCCTGACCGATGGTTCCCTGAAGGTGGGGGAGGAGGTGGAGGTGGTGCCGGGAGGGCTGCGGGCCCGCATCCGCAGCATCCACAGCCACGGCCGGGCAGTAGAGAGGGCAATGCCTGGGCGACGCACGGCCCTCAACCTGCCAGGGCTGGAGCTGGAGGCCCTGGAGCGGGGAATGGTGGTCACTAGGCCCAACTGGCTTGTCCCTACCAACATCGTGGACGTGCGTCTGCGGGTGGTGCCCTACCTGCGACGACCTCTGCGTCACAACATGGGTGTCATCTTCCATGCCGGGACGGCCCGTGTGTCTGGACGTCTCATCCTCCTAGATCGGGACGAGGTGCGGGCGGGGGAGGAGGCGTGGGCGCAGCTGCGGTTGGAGAGTCCTGTGGCAGTGGTGCGGGGCGACCGTTACATCCTGCGGGACCCCAACGATACCTTAGGCGGCGGCACCATTGTGGACGTGCATGCTCTCCGTCACCGTCGTTTCCACCTGCCCACGCTGCTCCGCCTAGAAAGGCTAGCTAGCGGCGCTCCCGAACAGCGGGTTCTGGAGCTCATGGGTCCCCATGGCCACATCACATGGGGGGAACTGGTGTCCCAGGTGGCCATGGCGGAGACGGAGGCCCGGCAGGTGGTCGGGGAGCTGGTGGCCCAGGGCCATATGGTGGTCCTGCCTCCCCAGGGCCTAGAGGCGGACACCGTGTTGGCGTCCTCCCAGGCCTTGGGGCGTTGGTGGGAGGTGGCAGAGGAGGCCCTGGGGCATTACCATCGCCAGTGGCCCTTGCGGCGAGGTATGCCGCGGGAGGAGCTACGTAGCCGCTTGCGCCTGCCGCCCAAGGCCTTTTCCGCCCTCCTCTCCCTCTGGGAGCGGGATGGGAAGGTGCGGTTGGCAGGGGAGGCCGTGGCCCTTTCCTCCCACCGGCCGCAATTGGCGGGGGAGCAGCGTCGGCAGGCGGACCTCTTCCTAGAGGCATTGCGTCAGCGCCCTTACGCCCCTCCATCTGCGGGCGCCTTGGACCCTGAGCTTCTCTCCTACCTGGAGGAGGAGAGGCTCATTGTGAGGGTGGCCCCCGATGTGGCCTTCGCTCCTGAGGCCTACCAGGAGATGGTGGATAAGGTGGTGGCTGCCCTCCAGCGCCAGGGGCGCATCACCCTGGCCCAGGTGCGGGACATGCTGGGCACCAGCCGCAAGTACGCCCAAGCCCTCTTGGAGCATATGGACCGTTGCCATATCACCATAAGGGTGGGGGACGAGCGCGTCCTGCGGCGGCGGGACTAGGCCTGAGCCGGCGCCGGGCGCCCAGGCATCAGGCGGCGCCACACCTTGCCCAGGTCCCCTTCCTCCCAGGCCACCAGGAGCTGGCTGGCTATGAATATGGAGCTGTAGGTGCCCGTCACGGTGCCCAAGAGGATCACCAGCACCAGCGTCTGGATGCTCGCTCCGCCCAGGAGGAGGAGGGCGATGGCCGTCAAGATAAGGGTGAGGGATGTGTTGAGGGATCGGATCATGGTCTCCATGACGCTGGCATTGACCACCTCTGTTAGGGGCGCCTCCGGATGCTGACGAGCGTTCTCGCGGATGCGGTCGAACACCACAATGGTATCGTGTACGGAGTAGCCCAGTACGGTGAGGAGGCCGGTGATGAACATGGTGTTGACCTCCGTGCCCATCGCCTTCCCTAGAAGGGAGAAGGCGCCCACCACGAACAAGGTGTCGTGCACGAGGGCCAAGACGGCAGCCACCCCATAGCGGTGGGGTTTGGGTAGATGACGAAAGGACCAGGATATGTAAAGGAGAATGGCCATGGCCGCCACTGCCACAGCAATGGCGGCGTTGCGGACGATGGCCCGCGATACAGTGGCCGAGACCGCCTCGAAGTTCATGATCTGGAAGGGCCCGAACCTTTGCCTGAGCTCCCGCTCCAAGACGTCCCGCTCTGAAGGGGGTGTAGGGCCCACAGGAGGCGTGTTGGTGGCCCCTTGCAGCTCGCCGATACGGGCGATGATGTCCCCTTCCCGGCTCACCTGCACCCGGGCCTGGGGATGGCCCAGGTCGGCCAGGGCGCTGCGTACGGCCTCCGGGTCCACCTGTTGCTCGAAGCGCAAAGTGAAGGTGGTGCCGGCGGTGAACTCGATGCCAGGCTTCAGGGCTGGGGGCACCATCAGGGATACTATGCCTGGCAAAAGCACCAGGGCCGAGATGCCAAAGTAGAGCCAGCGCCGCTCCACCAGGTTCCAGGGCTGACGCACCTGTCCTTCTGTCGGGCGTCTCCTCCGCAGGCCCCACAAGTAGGGATGCCTTGCCAGAGGCGTGGCGGCCAGGACGTGCATGAAGGCTCGCGTGATAACCATGGCTGTGAACATGCTGACCAGGACGCCGATGGCCAGGGTGAGGGCGAACCCCTTGACTAGGGCGGCGTTAAACTGGTCGCCAAACCACCAGAGGATGCCGCAAGTGATGAGGGTGGAGACGTTGCTGTCGCGGATGGAGGGCCAGGCCCTCCCCACCGCCATCTCGATGGCCGCCAAAAGCCCTCTACCTGCCCTCAGCTCCTCCTTAAGGCGCTCAGCGATGAGGATGTTAGCGTCCACCGCCATACCCACCGACAGGACGAAGGCGGCCATCCCAGCCAAGGTGAGGGTTACGGGCCACATCTTGAAGATGAACAAGACCAGGCTGGCATAGATGATGAGGGCAAGGGCGGCTATAACCCCCTGTAGCCGGTAGTAGGCCACCATGAAGAAGAGGACAGCGCCGATGCCGATGAGGGCCGCCTGAACAGCGTGGCGCACACTGGTGTCGCCCAGGGTGGCGTCCACCTGTGTCTCCTGGATCACCTTCATGGGCACTGGGAGGGCGCCAGAGTTCAGGAGGACGCTCAGCCGCTTGGCTTCCTCTAGCTCCATAGGGGAGATGATGGCATCGCTGGAGAGCTCCTGCTGTACCACGGGGGCGGATATCACCTTGCCATCTAGGGCGATGGCCAGGGGCTTGCCCACCAGCCGACGGGTGACATCGCTCAGGATGGCGGCTCCTTTGCTTGTGAACTGGAGGGTGACAGCGAAGCCCCGCCCTTGCGGGTCGGGCTCCACCCGCGAGTTGGGCTTAAGGAAGGCGCCGGTGAGAGGAACGCCTCGCACATCGGCCGGGCAACCCTCGCGGCAGACGGCCGGCAGCAGCACCAGCTCCCCCTCCTGGCCCTCGAGGCCTGTACAACGAACTACGCCGGCCTCCTGGTCTGGGAAGATGAGGCCCCCCTCCATGGGCACTGTGAACTCCTCGCCTTCGGGGCTCCGGCAGACCAGGCCAATGGAGTCGGCCAGCTTGGGCTCCAGGAACTCGAGACGGGCTGTGCGGCCGATGAGCTCCCGCGCCTCCTCCGGCGAGATGCCAGGGATCTGGACCGCCAGCCGGTACTTGCCCTGGCGCTGGATCTCCGTCTCGGCTACGCCGAAGGCGTTGACCCGCCGCTCTATGGTCTCCTTAACCCCCTCTATGGCAGCGTCGATATCGACGCCGGGGGGTATGTAGGCCACGTCGGCCTCCAGGAGGATGTAAGTGCCACCACGCAGGTCCAGGCCCAGGCGCATGGCGCGGCGGTCGAAGTCGCCCACCTTGAGGCCCTTGCCCTTAGGCCAGGGTATGAAGTCCGGGAGGTAGCGCTCGGGCGCCCCAGGCCACACCACCACGATAGCTAGGGCGGTGATGGCGATGCTGAGGGCTACTACGACCAAGCTATGCCACAGCTTCATCCTTTCTCTCCGTAGTGGCTATCACCGGCGAGCTCTCCAGACGCTGAACGATGGCAGTGGCCAGGGCCGTCACCTCTACCCCAGGGGCCAGCTCCAAGATCACCTGGGTGGGCCCCTCCTCAGGCACCACCACCTCCTTGACGGTAGCGATGAGCCCCCCCTGGGTGAGGACGCGATCCCCCACCTGGAGGTGTTGAAGGACCTGGCGCTGGCGGCGGCGCTCCTGCTGCAACGGACGATAGAATGCGAAATAGAAGAGGAGGGCTATAACTGCCGGATAAGCCAAGGCCATGATAAGCAAGCTCATCTCACCTCAGCCTCCCTCTCGCTCCAGCGGGATAGGAGCCTCCCGGCCAGCTCCAGGGCCTCTTGGCGAGTGGTCACCTGGCCGATGGCCTGGGCCTCTTCCAGGGCTCGCAGGATCCTCCCCACCAAGGGGCCAGGAGGGATGCCCAAGGCCTCCATGATGTCGTGTCCGGATACCAGCCTGGCACGCCTCGCCACCCCCCTGGGGCGGGCACCCTCCGTCAGCACGTAATGCACCAACTGTACGTGGGAGAGCCACTCCTCTGCACGCAGGCTTGGGCCCACGGTGGCCAGATGGTCGGCCAAGCTGAGAAGGAGGACGCCATAGGCCGCCTCGCCGCAGTCGCGGAAGAAGCGGAAGATGGCACGGGGGGTGGGCAAGCCATTATGGGACATGTGCATAGGACGTAGATGGGCCCGGACCATGGTGGCCACCACCTCCCCCTGGCGCCGGGAGAAGCGCAGGCGGGCCATGATAGCAGCGGCCACGGTGGCCCCCACCTTATCGTGGCCAAAGAAGCGCACACGCCCTTGGGCGTCCACCGTCCTGGTGGATGGCTTGGCCACATCGTGCAGCAAGCCCGCCATCTTCACAAGGGCCTTGCGGGGATGGCCGGGGGCTGTCTCCTCTGCCAGGTAGCGGCGCACCTCTTCGCCTAGGGGCCCCAGGGTACTCCACAGGTCCTCCCAAAGGTGGTGAAGGGTAAGGGGCTCGTGGGCCAAAAGCACGTCCAAGTACGACACGGTGGCCAAAAGGTGCCCAAAGACGTCCCAGTGGTGCTCCGGGGGTTGGGGGAAGCCACGGGCCGGCTCTAGCTCCGGCAGGAGGATCCCTAGGATCCCCAGCTGGTCCATGATGGCCAGACCCTCGCCTGCTCGCTCCGTCGCCATGATGCGCACTAGTTCGTCGCGCTGGCGCTCTGGGGCGGCGAGAGGCAGGAGGTGGCAGTGGGCAGAGATGAGGCGTGCTGTCTCTTCCTCCAGACGGAAGCCCAGCTCGCACGCCAGACGGACCCCCCGCAGCAGGCGTATGGGGTCCTCGGTTAGGGCTTGGGGGGAGGTCAGGCGCACCAGCCCCTGCTGCAGGTCGTCCAGCCCCCCCAGGGGGTCGATGATGGCGCCATCGGGCCCTTCCCACTGCTGAAGGGGCAGGGCCATGGCATCGATGGTATAGTCACGGGAGCGGAGATCCTCTTCAATGGGGCCTTGGAGGGGGTGGAGGTCTACCTGCAGAGTCTCCCCCCGGAAGGGCAAGAGGACGCGGCCCATCCCGTGTTGGCCCCAGGGGAAATAATGGCCCCCCAGCTGGCGGGCCAGCTCTGGGCCCACTTCCCGGGCGGGGGCAGCTACGGCTATGTCCAGATCCCTTATGGGGCGGCCCAGCAGGGCATCCCTTAAGGCGCCTCCCACCAGATAAGCGGGGCGGTGGCCGAGGGCACGGGCCAGATGTGATATCAGGGAGGCCAAGGCCGGAGGAAAGCGTACTACGGGCCTCACCTACCCTCCCCAATCTTCACTAGGCGGTCAAGGCTCTCCAGGCGGTCGATGTAGAGGATGCCGTTTATATGATCCACCTCGTGCTCTAGGGCCTGGGCCAGGAGGGCCTCTCGCTCGTCGCCCCTTTTGGCCGAGGCCTTGATGCGCACCATCCTCCCCTCAAGGTCCATACCCCTAGCCACCACTGTCAGGGAGCGCGGCACCTCGGCTCGGTAGCCAGGGATGGAGAGGCACCCCTCCTCCACCAGGCGTTGCCCTTCCCGCTTGACGATCTCAGGGTTGATGAGGGCAAAGGGCTCCTCGTCGGGCAGGCCGATGACGATGACCCGTAGGGGCACGCCGATCTGCGGGGCGGCCAGGCCCACCCCATGGGCTGCATACATGCTCTCTATCATATCCTGCACCAGACGGCGGATAGATTCGTCGATCTTGGTGACCCGACGGGCCTTCAGGCGCAGGACGGGATCTCCCAAAAGGCGTATGGGATAGACGGCCAAGGTTCACCTCCCTGGTTCATCGCCATCAATTCTAGGCCGTGCTGCCCGCTATGGAAACCTAGGCCCCGCCCATGGGATCCACGTCCACCGTCCACCCCTGTGAGGGGGGCAAGTCCGCCAATATGGTGTTGGGCTCCTCTCCCTTGATGGTGATGTGCCAGCGGTAGCGGCCGCGAAGGCGGAAGGGGTGAGCTGGGGCGGGGCCCAAGACGTCCAGGGGACGTCCCAAGGCCCTCTGCCGAAGGCGGGAAGATAGGGATGTGGCCAAAGCCTGCGCTGCCCTGAAGTTGGGATGAGAGACGGTGATGCGCACCAGCTCCCCAAAGGGGGGATAGCGCAGGGTCTGGCGGAGGGCGATCTCTTGTCGATATAGGGCCTCATAGTCGTGGTGGGCCAGGGCCTGGAGGGCTGGATGGGTAGGCCTATAGGTCTGGACGATAACCCTACCCCCACGGGGGCCACGGCCGGCACGTCCAGCCACCTGCTCCAGCACCTGAAAAGCTCTCTCGCTGCTGCGGAAGTCGGGGGCGTAAAGGCCGATGTCGGCCAGCACCACCCCCGTGACGGTCACCTGGGGCAGGTGCAGCCCCTTGGCTAGCATCTGCGTCCCCACCAGCACCTGGGCCTCCCCCTTGGCGAAGGCATCCAGGATGCGCCGGTGGGCTGCCCAATGGCGGGTGACATCCCGGTCCCAGCGGAGGGTGCGCACCCCGGGGAAGAGCTTGCTCACCTCCTCTTCCACCCGCTGAGTGCCCATGCCCATGGGCCGCAGGGCATCCTCGCCGCAGGCCGGGCAGCGGGGTGGGATGCGACGGGAGCGGTTGCAGTGGTGGCATATAAGGCGCCCTTCCACCCGGTGGACGACGTAGGCCACCTGGCAGCCAGGGCAGGTTGGCACGTGGCCACAGGCGAAGCACTCCAGAAAGGAGGCGGCCCCCCGCCGGTTGAGGAAGAGGATCACTTGCTCCCCCGCCTCCAGGGCCTCGGCCATGGCTTCCTTCAGGCGACGGCTGAAGATGCCCCTATTCCCCTCTTGCAGCTCGCGGCGCATGTCCACCACCTCCACCTGGGGCAGGGGGGCGACCACCGCTCCCCTGCGCCCATCGGGGTGAAGGCGATGGGGTAGACGCAGCAGGTGGTAGACGCCTGTGCGGGCCTTGTGGTAGCTCTCGATGGAGGGGGTGGCGCTGCCCAGTACCAGGACCGAACTCGTCAATCGGCAAAGCTCCTGGGCCACCAGGCGGGCATGGTAGCGGGGCGGTGGCTCCTGCTGCTTGTAGGCCCACTCATGCTCCTCGTCCATTACCACCAGCCCCAGGGCATCCATGGGCAAGAAGATGGCGCTACGGGTGCCGATGACCACCCGCCGCTCCCCTCTCCGTACGGCGTGCCAGACGTCGAACTGCTCCCCCAGGCTGAGACCACTATGGAAGACGGTTACTTGGCCTGGGAAGCGAGCGGCAAACCGCATTACCGTCTGGGGTGTGAGGGATATCTCGGGCACGAGGACGATAGCCCCTTTCCCCAGGCGGAGGACCTCCTCGATGGCTGCCAGATATACCTCCGTTTTGCCGCTGCCTGTGACCCCGTGCAACAGGAAGGTGCCACCGCTGCCTGCGCGGAGGGCCTCGGTTATGGCTCTGACCGCTTCCCTCTGGTGAGGCGTGAGGGTAGGTGGGGAGGCCTGTGGGATTTGTACCTCGGCCAAGGGATCGCGGGGCACGGGGACTTCCTCCAGCGCTATGACCCCTCCCTCCAGCAAGGGACGCAGATGGCGCCTCTTTACTCTGAGGAGGGAGCAGACCTCAGCTAAGGGCAGAGGCCCACGCTCAGCCAATAGGCCTACCAACTCGGCGAGGCGGGAGCCGGCCCTTTGGTGGGCCTCATGGGCAGACACCAAGAGGCGAACATGAGGCACGAGGTGGGGTCGAGCGCGGGGGCGGGCCAGCTCATAACGCCGGGCCAAGAGCCCCTTACGCACCAGAGAGGCGGCCACCGCGCCTACCTGGGGCATGCGCAGGGCCTTCTTTATCTCCTCCGCTTCTGCCCGCCCACGGGCCCGCACGTACTCCCAGACCTGGCGTTGACGGGGGCTCAGGGCATCGGCAGGGCCATCCCCCAGGGCCACGAAGTAGGTGAGGGGCTTTTGCTGGCTCCCTGGCGGCATCATGGGGGCAAGACACTGAAAAAGGGGGGTGAGGTAGCGATGGGAGAGCCAGCGGGCCAGGGCCAGGTGGTGGGCAAGGATGAGGGGGCCATCCCCCACCAAGGAGTGGATCTCCTTGGCCTCGGGATATGGGGGCACGCCCACCTCCATGACCACCCCTTGCAGGATCCGGGGCCCGAAGGGCACATATACCAGGCATCCTGGGCGCACCTCCATATCCGGGGGCACGCGATAGGTGAAGGTCTGCCAGGTGGGGAAAGGACAGTTTACGGCGACCTCAGCGTAGACAGCCATGGGCGTTGCCTAGGGGATGGCCTACTGTTGCCCAGATGCCTTGGGGGTCACCCGCTGCTCCTTGATGCGGGCCGCCCGCCCGATGCGCCCCCGCAGGTAGTACAGGCGGGCGCGCCGCACCTTGCCGTGCCGCACCACCTCCACCTTCTCCAGGAGAGGGGAGTAAAGGGGGAATATCATCTCCACTCCTACCCCGTGGGATACCTTGCGCACAGTAAACGTAGAGTTGAACCCGCCGCCCCGCTTGCGGATCACCACCCCCTCAAATATCTGCACCCTCTCCCGGTCACCCTCCCGCTGGCGGAAGTGGACCCGCACCGTGTCCCCTGGGCCAAAGGGAGCGATGTTGGGATTCTCCTTGATGCCCAGCAAGGGGCGCACATCGACGTCCATGGCAGGCACCAGTTTACATGGTGCCTAAGCGGCGGGCAAGCCACTCTCGCTCCTCAGCGCTCAGGTTGGCACGGGCCAGGAGGTCTGGCCGCCGCAGGGCAGTGAGGAGGATGCTCTGTCGCCGCCGCCAGCGCGCGATCTCCTGATGGTTGCCAGAAAGGAGCACCTCGGGCACCCGCCATCCCCGGAACTCGGCCGGCCGGGTATATGGTGGATACTCCAAAAGGCCCTCGGCGAAGGACTCGCACCGCGCCGATTGAGGATCGCCCAGGGCTCCCGGCAGGAGGCGGACCACGGCGTCCACCACCACCATGGCTGCCACCTCTCCCCCCGAAAGGATGAAGTCGCCGATGCTGATCTCGTCGGTGACCAGGTATTGGTGGACACGGGCGTCCACCCCCTCATAGTGCCCACAGATGATGATGAGGCGGTCCTTCTGCGCTAACTCCTGGGCCACCTCTTGAGTGAAGGTGCGGCCGATGGGCGTCATGAGGATGATGGGCCCCCGCCGCCCGTCCATGGCCACCACGGCCTCGGTGGCGGCGAAGATGGGCTCGGGCTTCATGACCATCCCTGGGCCTCCACCATAGGGATAGTCGTCCACAGTGCGGTGCTTGTCGGTGGCCCAGTCCCTTATGTTGTGGACATATATCTCCACAATGCCCCGCTCCCTAGCGCGCTTGATGATGGACTCATCGAAGGGGCCGCGGAAGGCGCCGGGGAATATGGTCAGGATGTCGATGCGCATGGCCTCTACCACTACCTCCCACCGTTTCCCACCCTAGCGGGGCTCATGGGGGGATGGCTCCCCCCGTAGCAGCTCTAGCAGGTGAGGCAAGACGGGCAGAAGGACCTGCAAGTTCTCCCTCACCCCCTTGGGGCTGCCAGGGAGGTTGACGATGAGGGTGCGGCCACGCACGCCAGCGACTGCCCTGCTGAGCATGGCCAGTGGGGTACGTTTCAGCCCCTCCACCAGCATGGCCACCACCAGCCCCGGGGCCTCCCGATGGATGACCGCCCTGGTGGCCTCAGGGGTCACATCGCGGGGCCCGAACCCCGTGCCCCCAGTGGTCACCACCAGGTCTAACCCGTCTTCGTCCGCCCACCGGCACAGGCGCTCCTCGATGATCTCCCGTTCGTCGGGGATCACGTCGTATCGCTCCACCGCCCATCCTAGCCCCAGGAGCATCTCCTTTATAGCCTGGCCGCTCTCATCGGCCCGCAGCCCCTTGGACCCCAAGTCCGACACCGTCAGCACTCCTGCCCGAAACATCTTCTCCCCATGTGGAAATGATGTGGATAACCCTGCCGGCCTCCCCCCTTGGCAGCGGGAGGGGCGTGGTATGATGTGGGAGAAAGTGGGGAAGGGTGGTGGCCCTTCCCTCGGCTCCCACGCCCTCTTTGCGCCGTCAATATAGCACAAGGAGGGCAGCGGTGGGAGGGGTGGAGAAAGGGGATGGTCTTTCGCGGCACCTACGAATACTCCATGGACGACCGGGGCCGGGTCCCCATCCCTGCCCGCTACCGTCACCTGTTCAGCGATGGCCTCAAGCTGACCCTCAGCCCCGATGGATGTGTGGAGGTGTGGACCAACGAGGGTTTTGAGCGCATGGAGGCGCGGGTGATGGCAGAGCCGGCCACCACCCTTAGGGGGAGGCGCCTACGCCGCGGCTTCTCCGTCCGCTCATGGGATGCTGAGTTAGATCGCCAGGGGCGCATCCTCATTCCCCAGTACCTGCGGGAGAAGGCTCAGCTGGAGGGCAATGTCATCGTGGCTGGACGCATAGAGTGCCTGGAGATATGGAACCCTAAGCGATGGGAGGAGGAGATGGCCCAGGTGGAGGCCACTTACCGTGAGGAGCTGGAATCTCTGAGGTAGGGGAGGGGAGGAGATGCTTTTGGAGCTAGAGCGCACGGAGTCCGCCACTGGGATCCACGTGCCCGTCATGGTGGAAGAGGTGCTGGAGGCCCTGGCGGTCATCCCCGGCGGCCGATACGTCGATTGTACCGTGGGCACGGGGGGACATGCTGAGGCCATCCTGGAGGCCGCCTCTCCAGGCGGACTACTTCTAGGGCTGGACGTGGACGCCGATGCCCTGGAGGTGGCAGCACGCCGGCTGGAGCGCTTCGGGCCGGACGTGCGGCTGGTGAAGGCCAATTACCGCGACCTCATGGCCGTGTGCCGTTCTTACAACTTCGTGCCTGTGCATGGTGTCCTCTTCGATCTAGGCCTCTCTTCCTTCCAGCTGGCCCATCCCCAGCGAGGGTTCAGCTTTCAAGTGGAGGGCCCCCTGGACATGCGCTTCAACCAGACGCAGGGCCTAAGGGCCGATGACTTGGTGAACAAGCTCCCGGAGAAGGAGCTGGCTGACATCATCTGGCGCTATGGAGAGGAGAGGCAGGCCCGACGCATCGCCCGGGCCATCGTGCGCGCCCGTCCCATCCACACCACTGTGGAGCTGGCGGAGGTGGTGGCGCGGGCTGTGGGGTGGGGTAGTGGCCGCATCCATCCCGCCACCCGCACCTTCCAGGCCCTGCGTATCGCTGTAAACCAGGAGTTGGAGAACCTGGAGGTGGCGCTCTATCAGGCGGTGCAGGTGCTGGGCAAGGGTGGAAGGCTGGTGGTCATCTCCTACCACTCCCTGGAGGATCGGGTGGTGAAGCAGTTCCTGTGGCGAGAGGCCCGCGACTGTATCTGTCCGCCTGGATATCCCGTCTGCCAGTGTATGCACAAGGCCACCTTGCGCGTGGTGAGCCGTGGGCCTATGCGCCCCTCACCTGGGGAAGTGGAGAGGAACCCAAGGGCTAGAAGCGCTCGCCTGCGAGTGGCAGAGAGGTTGTGATGGCTAGCGTGCGCCAGCGTATGCGGGCTCATGGCCTTTGGCTGCCCCGCTGGTGGCTGGGGCTTCCGGGGGCTATCGTGGCTGCTACTTTGGTGTTGGGGGGGGCCTCCCTTCTGCCCCTCTCCAGCGTTGTGGGGTCCTCCTCTGCTCGGGGAGAGGTGGAGCGCCTGCGCAGAGAGAGGATGGAGCTGGAAGCGCAGGTGCAAGCGCTGGAGGCCCAGGTGGCCTATCTGGCGTCCCTACAGAGGATAGAGAAGGAGGCCAAGGAGCGCCTCGGCATGGTGCCGCCGGAGGAGGTGATATACCTGGAGGTGGATGTGCCGGCTCCTCCCTCCCCTGAGGTCCCTCCTCAGCTAGTCCCCCGGGTGGAGGAGAGGGGGGCAGGTCGTCCCTGGTGGCATAGACTTTTGGAGTTGCCCCTCATACGCTAGGCGCGATGATGCGCCGGCTGGCGCCTCCCTGGCGGTTACACCTCCTGTCCCTCGTCTTAGGCCTGGGCTTCGCGGCGGTGGTAGGGCGGCTGGTGCAACTGCAGGTATTGCAGCACCGCGAATATGCGGCCCGGGCTCATCTCTTGTCCCTTAGTAGCGAGGATGCTCTGACCCTTAGGGGAGCCATCGTTGACGCTGGAGGGCATCCTCTGGCCATAAGCATCACGTCGTTCGACGTCCTAGTGGAGAAGAGGGCATGGGAAGATCCTGAGAAGGCCCTGGCCCATGCCAGTCGGCTGGCCCAGATCTTGGGGGGTGACCCTCACAAGATGGTGGAGGAGGTGCGCCGCAGCCAGGCTTTCGAGCAAGAGGTGGCGCGGGGCCTCACCCTGGAACAGGCCAGGGAGGTGGAGGGCTTAAGGCTGCCTGGGGTGAGGTTGCGGCCCAACAGCCGGCGCGTTCACCCCGAAGGCGCTCTTGCTGCCCAGCTGCTAGGCATCGTGGGCCGGGACGGGGTGGGCCTCAGCGGCCTGGAAGCAGACCTGGACGAGGCTCTGCGCCAGGGGGCCAAGGTGGTCCTCACCATCGACCGCGTGGTCCAGAGGGCGGCAGAGGAGGCGCTAGAGCAGGCGATTCGTCAGCACAAAGCCCGAGGAGGATCGGTAATAGTGGTAGATGCCACGACCGGCGCCCTGCTGGCTATGGCCAGCCGCCCGTCCTTCGACCTCGACCGACCGCCTCTTGATGACCCTAAGGCCTTGGACCTGTTCCGGAACCCTGTGGTGACCGATACTTACGAGCCGGGCTCAGTGCTCAAGTTGGTGACGGTGGCGGCGGCCATCGACCAAGGGCTGGTGTCCCCCAAGACCACGTGGCAGGACACAGGGGTGGCCCTGGTGGCCGGCTGGCCCATCTATAACTGGGACTATTCCGCCCGCGGCACGCAGACAGTGACCGACATTTTGGTCAAGAGCCTCAACACAGGTGCTGTGTGGCTGGCCCGCCTCCTGGGTCCTGAGCGCTTCTACGACTACCTGGGCCGATTCGGCTTTGGGCGTCCCACAGGAGTAGGCCTGGGGGGGGAGGCCTGGGGTCAGGTGCGCTGGCCTCAGGACCCCCTCTGGTCGCCGGTGGACCTGGCCACCAACTCCTTCGGACAAGGCATCGCCGCTACTCCTCTCCAGGTGGCCATGGCCGTGGCTGCCATCGCCAACGATGGTCTGCTCATGCGCCCCTATGTGGTGAAGGCCATCGTCACCCCCCAAGGCGCTCAGGAGACGCGGCCGCAGGTGGTGGGCCAGGTGGTCTCCCCGGAGACGGCCAGGATATTGCGAGAGATGATGGGCGAGGTGGCTGAAAGCATCAAGCCCCCTTGGCTGGAGGTCCCCGGCTATCGCGTGGGAGGCAAGACGGGCACCGCCAACGTGGTGGAGGGGGGGCTGTATAAGCCGGACGTATACATCGCCTCCTTCGCCGGCATCGCGCCCCTAGATGCCCCCCGTCTGGTGATATTAGTGAAGATCGACGAGCCAAAAAGCGTTCCCTGGGGGACGGTGGTGGCCGCGCCTGTGTTCGCCCAGGTAGCCAGAGCGGCCCTGGCCCACTACCGGGTGCCCCCAGAACCACAAGCCCTATCCAGAGGACCATGACGGTTGACATCCTTGCCGAGGATGTGATGGAGGACTTAGGCCCCGTCTTGGTGGCCAGGGGCGGCACCTTACATCCCCGCTTCGGTGGGGTGGCCGTGGACTCGCGCATGGTGCAGCAGGGCTATCTGTTCGTGGCCTTGCCAGGTCAGCGGCACGATGGCCACCACTTCCTAGCCGAAGCGGTTTCTCGAGGAGCGTGGGGCCTTATGGTCTCTCGCCCGGCCTACGAGTGGGAGGGTGTGAGCGTCTTCCATGTACGGGATACGCTGGAGGGGCTCCAAAGGCTGGCCGCTGGCAGAAGGCGGCGCCATCCCCAACTGACGGTGGTGGGGATCACCGGCAGCGTGGGCAAGACCACTTGCAAGGAGCTGACGGCGGCGGTGCTGGCAAGGCGCTACTCCGTGCTCAAGAGCCCTGGCAACCTCAATACGGAGGTAGGGCTCCCCCTGGCCCTTATGGGGCTAGAGGCCCACCATCATGTAGCCGTCCTGGAGATGGGGATGTTCGCCCGTGGGGACATCGCCTTGCTGTGCCGGGTGGCCAACCCCCAGGTGGGGGTGGTGACCAATGTGGCGCCTGTGCACCTGGAGCGGTTGGGCTCCATGGCGGCCATTGCGGCGGCCAAGGGGGAGTTGCTGGAGTCTCTGCCCCGCGAAGGGGTGGCGGTGGTCAACGGCGATTGTCCCTGGACGCGTCGTTTGGCCTCACGCACTCGGGCGCGGGTGGTCACCTTTGGGCTGGGGCCCGCCTCCCAGGTGCGGGCTCAGGATGTGCGGGGGGAGGGGTTGGCAGGCTTCCGGTTCCGACTCTGCACCCCTCAGGGGAATATAGATGTCCGCTCCCCCATGCCTGGGCGTCACAACGTGTATAACGCGCTGGCCGCCGCCGCTGTGGGCCTATCGCTGGGTATGGAGCTGCCGGAGGTGGCTGCCGCCCTATCTGAGGCCCGCACCCATCTCCGTTTGCAGGTCTTGCCTGGCCCCCGCGGCAGCACTATCATAGACGACTCCTATAACGCCAGCCCCCCCTCGGTGTTGGCTGCCTTGGCCCTCCTGGCGGAGACACCGGGGAGGAGGCTGGCGCTTTTGGGGGATATGCTGGAGCTAGGGGTCTACGATGAGGAGGGCCACCGCATAGTGGGGGAGGAGGCGGGCCGGGTAGTGGACGTATTGGTAGTGCTGGGGGAGAGGGCCCAGCTGGTGGCCACCGCTGCCCGTCGGGGAGGGCGGGCCAAGGTGGTAGTGGTTCGGGATAAGCAGGAGGCGGCTGCGGTTCTGCGAAAGGAGCTGGGGCCCGGCGACCATCTGCTGGTAAAGGGCTCGCGGGCCTTAGCTCTCGAGGAGGTGGTGGAGGCCCTGCGATCATGACCCATGCTTTAGGGGCAGGTGGCATGGCGTTGGTAGCGTCATTGGTGCTGGGGATGCCTATGGTGGGGTTCCTACGCCGTTGGAGAGTGGGGAAAGCTGTGAACCCTTGGGGGCCAGCGTCCCACCGTGCCAAAGAGGGAACCCCCACCATGGGTGGGGTGCTCATTTGGGGGCCCGCTTTGGCCGTGGCCGCGGTGGAGGCCACCCGTCACTCTGCAGCATCCCTGCCCGCCATCGCCATGGGCGCGCTGGCCTTTCTAGGCCTGGTAGACGACCTGGGCTCCCTGTCCGGGCGAAGGCAATGGGCTCTTAACAAGCGCCTCAAGCTGTTGGTCCTGACGGCTGTGGGTCTGGGGGTGGCTCTGGCCCTATACCTCTGGCAGGGGGTGGACTGGGTGCGGGTTCCCGGCCTGGGCACGTACAGCCTTGGAGCTTGGATAGTGCCAGTGGGGGCCACCGTGGTAGCCCTGACCGCCGGTGGGGTGGCCGTAACCGATGGCCTGGACGGGCTGGCGGCGGGGCTCTCAGCGGTGGCCTATGCTGCCCTTGGGGCGGTGGCCCTGCTGCAGGGGCAGGAGGCAGTGGGAGCCTTTGCCTTGGCGGTGGTGGGGGCCTGTCTGGGTTTCCTGTGGTATAACAGCCACCCGGCCCAGGTCTTCATGGGCGATACGGGGGCCCTGGCCTTGGGAGGGGGCCTGGCTGCCGTGGCCCTCGTCACTGGCCAGTGGCTCGCCCTACCCTTGGTGGGCATCGTCTTCGTCCTTGAAGGGGCCTCCGTGTACTTGCAGGTGGCCTACTTTCGGCTCACGGGCGGCAAGAGGATCCTGCGCATGGCTCCTCTTCACCATCATCTGGAGGCCCTGGGATGGGCGGAGCCTAAGGTAGTGCAGAGGCTGTGGATGTTGGGCGCCCTGGGGGCTATGGCTGGCGTCATCTTCGCCCTGGAGGCACAGTGATGGACTTTCGTGGCAAGAGGGTGACGGTGGTGGGCTTAGGCATCGAGGGGGTGGATGGTGTCCGCTTCTTCGTGGGGCGTGGGGCCCATGTTACGGTGACCGATATCAAGTCACCCAGTCAGCTAGCCCATCGCCTGGCCCAGATCAAGGGCTTGCCCGTCCGCCTCTTCCTAGGAGGCCACGACCCTGAGGTTGTAGAGGGGGCTGATTACGTCTACGTCTCCCAGGGGGTGCCATTGGACCTGCCTATCGTCGATGCCGCCCGTCGGCGGGGCGTTCCCATTCTATCCATGCTCTCCCTATATATGGAGATGTGTCCAGGGCCCATCGTGGGCATCACGGGCTCCAGCGGCAAGACCACCACCACGGCCCTGGTGGGCCGCATGATGGAGGCCGAGGGGCTGCCCCACCTGGTAGGGGGCAACATCGGCGTGGGCCTTTTGGGCCAGCTACCGCGGGTGCGCCCATATACCTGGTCGGTGCTCGAAGTAAGCCATACTCAGCTGCAGCACCTGCGCCGCAGCCCTCACGTCGGCGCAGTTCTGAACATAACGCCTAACCATCTGGACCGCTTCACCTGGGAAGAATATAAGGCGCTGAAGGCGCGGATGGTCTCGTGCCTTGGGCCTGGGGACTGGGCCGTCCTGGGCTACGACGACCCCGAGGCGCGGGCCCTGGCGGCCCAGACGGGTGAACGCTCTGTCTTCTTCTCCCTGCTGGGGGAGGTGGAGAGGGGCGTAGGGGTGCGGGGTAGCAAGGCCTGGTGGTTCTGGGAGGGACGGGCTATGCCCCTCTTTCCCCTTTCCTCGGTGCGGCTGCGGGGCCAACACAACCTCCAGAATGCGCTGGCGGCGGCGGCCGTGGCCCGCCTCTGCGGCGTTTCTAGTCAAGCCATCGCCCGTGCCGTGGCCACCTTTCAGGGGGTGGCGCATCGCCTGGAGCTAGTGGCCACCGTGGGTGGCGTGGCCTACTACAACGATAGCATCGCCACCACGCCCCAGCGGACCCTGGCCGCTCTGCGCGCGTTCCAAGAGCCCATAATCCTCCTCTTGGGTGGGAGGGATAAGAACTTGCCCTTGGAGGAGTTGGCCGAGGAGGCCCTAAGGCGTTGCCGGGCCGTGGTGGCCTTCGGGGAATCGGGTCCCAAGCTGGAGGCTGCCCTGAGGGAGGCGGCTGCGCGGGGCCAAGGGGCTGCCGCCATCCTGAAGGTGGACGGGCTTTCGGAGGCAGTGGAGGCGGCGCAGGCCATGGCCCGCCCGGGCGATGTGGTGCTACTTTCGCCCGCCTGCACCAGCTTCGATGCTTACCAGAACTTCGAGGAACGGGGACAACACTTCCGAGAGCTGGTAGGCCGCTTAGCACGGGAGGAGATGGTGGCATGGCGTTGATGTTGAAAAGGGAGGCCCCGCCCCATGGGCTCCTTTTGGCCCTCGTGCTGGCCCTTCTGGTAACTGGCCTGTTGGTGAGCTATAGCGCCAGCTTCTGGGTCGGCCAGATGGCCTATGGCGACCCCTATTACTTCATCGAGCGGCAGAGCTTATATGTGGCAGTGGGGCTGGTCATCATGGTGGCCCTTATGGTGGTGGACTATCGTCGTCTGCGCCGGCTGAGCTTGCCCCTAATGCTTGTGACGCTGGCAGGGTTGGGGGCGGTGCTAGTGCCTGGGGTGGGGCTTGTGCGCAACGGCGCCGCCCGTTGGCTAGCACTGGGGCCAGTGGAGGTGCAGCCCAGCGAAGGGGCCAAGCTGGCCCTGGTGATGTATATGGCAGCGTGGCTGGCGGGGAGGGGGGAGGAGATCAGGCGCTTTTCCGTGGGCCTTTTGCCCTTCGCCCTCGTAGTAGGGACGGTGGGAGGCCTTATAGTGGCCGAGCCCGACATGGGCACGGCCGTCATCGTGGTGGCGGTGGCCCTGGCCATATTCTTCGTCGCCCGTGCGCCCCTCCTGCACATCCTGGCGGTGGTGCTGGTGGGGGCTGCTGCTAGCTATCTCCTTATCTTGTCTCAGGACTATAGGATGAGCAGGCTCCAGACTTTCCTCGAGCCCGACCGCGACCCCCTGGGGGCTGGCTACCAGATGACCCAAATGCTGACGGCCCTGGGGGCCGGCGGCATCACTGGGCTGGGGTGGGGTGCCAGCAGACATAAGCTCGGGCTATTGCCCAATGCCCACACCGATGGCGTCTTCGTGGTGGTGGGCGAGGAGTTAGGGCTGGTGGGGGCGTTGGCCATCCTCACGTTGTTGGCCTTGGTACTATGGCTGGGCCTGAAGGTGGCCAGGGAGGCCCCCGATCGGCTGGGACAGCTCACGGCAGTGGGGGTGGTGTCCTGGCTGGGCATCCAGAGCCTGGTGAACTTGGGGGGTGTAACGGGCATTCTTCCCCTTACAGGGGTGCCTTTGCCCTTCTTTAGCTACGGAGGCTCGGCCATGGTGTCCACTTTGGCTGGCGTGGGCCTGCTCCTCAGCGTGGCCCGCAGGATCCCGTTCCATCTTCGGGCAGGGGAGGTGAGGAGGGGGTGAAGGTCGCCCTCTGTGGAGGAGGCACAGGTGGCCACATCTATCCCGCCCTCAGCATCGTGGCCGCTCTAACGGAGGAGCTGGGGATGGATGATATCCAGATCCTCTACCTGGGCCAGCAAGGGGGATTGGAAGGACAGCTGGTGAGCAGGGAAGGCATCCCCTTCGCTCATATACCGTCGGGTCCGGTGCGGGGGCGATGGCCCTGGCAGGTGGCCCTGAGCTTGGGTAAGATGGGGGTGGGCTTCTGGAAAGCGCGCCAGGCCCTCTCGGGCTTTGGGGCGGATGTGGTCCTCTCCACTGGCGGCTACGCCGGGGTGCCGGTGGCCGTGGCTGCCCGCAGCCTGGGGATCCCGCTGGTGGTGTTCCTGCCCGACGTCCTCCCCGGCTGGGCGGTGCGGTTCATGTCCCGCCTAGCCACCAAGGTGGCGGTCTCCACCCCCTACACCGTCTCCCGCCTGGCCAATGGGAAGGTGCGGGTGACGGGCTACCCCGTAAGGCGCTCCTTCTGGCTGACTGACAGGGAGGAGGGAAGGCGCCGCTTAGGGCTGGAGATGGAGGAGCGGGTTCTTTTGGTGCTGGGAGCCTCCCAAGGGGCACGCCCCATCAACGAGGCCGTCGCCCACAGGCTGCGGGAGCTGCTGGAGCTCTGCCAAGTGGTGCACATCAGCGGCCCGGCCCATGAGCCCCAGCTGCGCACCCTGGCCGATGCCCTTCCCCAAGGCCTGCGCTCCCGGTACCACCTTTACGCCTACATGTACGACGAGATGCCCTGGGCCATGGCCGCCGCCGACCTGGCGGTATGCAGGGCGGGAGCCTCCGTGCTGGGGGAGCTACCAGCTGTCGGCCTGCCGGCCATCCTGGTGCCCTATCCCTATGCCGGTGGCCACCAGCGTCATAACGCCCAGTACCTGGAGGCGGAAGGGGCCGCTTTGGTCCTAGATGAGCGGGAGCTGCGGGACAAGCTCCTGCCCATGGTGGGGCTTCTCCTGGCCGATACGGCCCGGCGACAGCGTATGGCCAGCGCCATGCGCAGGCTGGCACGGCCGGACGCCGCTGTCAACGTGGCCCGTCTGCTCTTGGAGGTAACTGACAGGACATGAGGGAGAAACATTTCCACCTGATGGGCGTAGGGGGCGTGCACATGTCGGCCATCGCCTACCTACTGTTGGGAAGGGGGTATAGGGTGAGCGGCTGCGATGTGGGCTCTACGGAGGCCCTGCGTCCCCTGCAGGAGAAGGGCCTGCGCCTATCCCAGGGCCACAGCCCTCGCCACTTGGCGGACGTGGACGTGTTGGTGCATACGGCGGCCATCCGGCAGGGGAACCCCGAGCTGGAGGAGGCACGACGCCGGGGCATCCCCGTCCTGAAGCGGGCGGAGATGGTGGCCCGTCTGGCGGAGGGGCTTCGCATGGTGGCCGTGGCCGGAAGCCACGGCAAGACCACTACCACCTCCCTGGTGGCCTATATACTTTGGCGAGCAGGCCTCTCCCCCACCTTCCTCCTGGGGGGCTACATGGTGGAGATGGATACCAACGTGGCCGCCGGCACTGGCCCCTTCATTGTGGTGGAGGCAGACGAGTTCGATGCGGCCTTTCTGGCCTACAACCCCTGGCTGGCGGTGGTGACCAACGTGGAGCCTGACCACCTCGACTGCTACGGCACCTTCGAGGCCTTAAAGGACGCCTTCCGTCGCTTCTTGCATCAGGTGCACGAGGATGGCGCCATAGTGGTCTGCGGCGATGATCCCTATCTGGCCTCGCTGGTTTCTGGACTGAGCCGGCCCGTGGTCTCCTATGGCTTGGGAGGAGGGGTGGACCTGATGGCTCAGGAGGCCTTGCCCTTCAGCCAAGGATACCGCTTCCGAGCGGTGTGGCAGGGGCAGGACTTGGGTCTATTCCATACCCAGCTCTGGGGCCTGCATAACGTGAGCAACTGTCTGGCAGCTCTGGCGGTGGGCCTCCTCCTTGGCCTTCCGGTGGACCTTCTGAGGGAGGCCCTGGCCACCTTCCGTGGGGTTAAGCGGCGCTTCCAGGTGGTGGGAGAGGCTGGAGGCGTTATGGTGGTGGACGATTACGCCCACCACCCCACGGAGGTTCGGGCCACCCTTGCCGCCGCTCGCCAGCGTTTCCCGGGGCGCCGCCTGGTGTGCCTGTTCCAGCCCCACACCTACAGCCGCAGCCGTTACCTGCTAGAGGGCTTCCTCACCTGCTTCCAGGAAGCAGATCTCCTCTTGGTGGCCGATACCTACGCTGCCAGGGAGAGCCCCCAAGAAGGCATAGATGCCGCCACCTTGGCCGCCCACATAGGGCCTCATGCTCGTTACGTGGGTAGCCTCGATGATGCCACCCCGGCCATCCTATCCTTGGTGCGCCCAGGGGACGTTTTCATGACCATTGGGGCGGGGGACGTGGACAAGGTGGCCTACAGGGTGCTGGAGGAGTTGGGGGGATGATCACCCGGCGCTTCCTGGAGGAGCTGCGACGCGTGGGGCCCATCAGGTTCGTCGAGCCCCTCTCTGCCCACACCACCTGGGGCGTGGGCGGCCCAGCCGATGTCTACCTCACGGCCAGGTCAAGAGACCAGCTGCGCAGGGCCTTCGCTATAGCCTGTGAGCATGGCGTTCCCGTTCTGGTGTTAGGGGCAGGCTCCAACATCCTGGTGGGCGATGAAGGGTTCCGAGGCCTGGTCATCGAGAATAGGGCCCGCCAGGTCCAGGGGCCCATCCTCCGCAATGGGATAGCGATAGTGCGAGCTGAGAGCGGAGTCCCCCTCGCCTCCCTAGCCCGCCGCCTGGTGCGGGCGGGGTGGGATGGTCTGGAGTGGGCCGTGGGCATTCCAGGCACCTTGGGAGGGGCCGTGGTTTATAACGCTGGCGCTTACGGCGGTTGCCTGGCCGATGTCCTGGTGTGCGCCGTCGTGGGCGATGCCCAGGGCTGTGTGCAGACGTTAAGGCGGGAGGATCTCGCCCTAGGCTATCGTGGCAGCGCTCTCACCCGCGGCCTATTGCAGGACGTGGTGATAACGGAGGTGGAACTGCAGGTGTGGCCTGGCCAACGACAGGCCCTGGAGGAGCGGATGCGGGAGCTGGAAGCCCGCAGGCGTGCCTCTCAACCTAGGGGTCGCAGCGCTGGCTCCGTCTTCAAGAATCCGCCCCAACGGCCGGCCTGGTGGTATGTGGACCAGGTGGGGCTTAGGGGATACCGCATCGGCAATGCCCAGTTCTCGCCCCGTCATGCCAACTTCATCATTAACCTAGGGCAGGCGCGTGCCGCCGACATCAAGGCCCTCATCGACCTGGCCCAAGCGCGGGTGCGGGAGCGGTTTGGCATCGACTTGGAGCTGGAGGTGGCCTTGGTAGGGGAGGGGTTCTGATGTCTCGCCGATTGAAGGTGGCGGTCATCTTCGGCGGTCGCTCCGCCGAGCATGAGGTCTCGGTGGTGTCGGCGCAAGGGGTCACCAAGGCCTTGGACAGGGAGCGTTTCGTCCCCCTCCTCTTGGGCATCACCAGGGAAGGGGTCTGGCTCACCCCCCAGGAGACGGAGGAGGCACTGGCAGCAGTGCCCGAGGCCAGCTACCGACCCTTGCCATCGCTAGCGCCGGAGGCACCTCCCCTTCGGCCGCAGGTGATGGAGGCCCTTCTGGAGGCGGACGTGGTCTTCCCCCTGGTGCATGGTCCCCATGGGGAGGACGGCACCCTACAGGGGATGATGGAGCTGCTGGGCTTGCCCTACGTCGGGGCTGGGGTGGCGGCTAGCGCCGTGGGCATGGACAAGGCCCTCATGAAGGCCCTCTTCCGTCATGCCGGGCTCCCCACCGCTCGCTTCCTGGTGGTGAGGAGGTGGGAATGGCAGTCTGCGCCAGGCCCAGTGATGGATAAGATAAGGCGGGAGATGGGGCTCCCTTGCTTCGTCAAGCCAGCGGGGTTGGGGTCCAGTGTAGGGGTGAGCAAAGTGAAGGAGTGGGGGGAACTGCCATCCGCCCTGGAGGAGGCCTTCCGCTACGATGCCAAGGCCCTGGTGGAGGAGGCCATCCAGGGGAGGGAGATCGAGGTAGCCGTCCTGGGCAACGAAGATCCCAAAGCATCCCTGCCGGGGGAGGTAGTGCCCCATCGCGAGTTCTACGACTACTGCGCCAAATACTTAGAGGAAGGGACGCAACTCATCGCCCCCGTCTCCCTGCCTCCGCCGGTGGAAGCCCGGTTGCAGGAGATGGCCGTGCGTGCCTTCAAGGCCATCGACTGCGCGGGCATGGCGCGGGTGGACTTCTTCCTGAGGGGGGAGGAGCCCGTGGTCAACGAGATCAACACCATCCCTGGCTTCACGCCTATCAGCATGTTCCCGCGCCTGTGGGAGGTATCGGGCATCCCTTATACCCAGCTCATCACCATCCTTATCGAGTTGGCCTTGGAGAGGCACCGTGAGAGGAAGAAGAGGGTTTGGGCGCCCTCCCCTTAGATCTCATCCCCTTAAGGCCCATGTCCTCATGGGGGAGCGGGAGTGGCGGATGGCTGCCAGGGCCAGGCGCCGGCGCCTGGTGCTCCGGTTAGGAACGGTGGCCACGTTTGTTACCTTCTTGGGCCTTTATCTGTCGCCCCTGTTCAGAATACAGGAAGTGGATGTGGTGGGGGCCCACTATGTGGATCTGCGGGAGGTGGAAGAGGCGGTGAGGCTTAAGGGTCGGAGCATCATCGCCCTCCCCTTGGAGGAGGCTACAGCCCGGGTGCGGGGCCTGCCCATGGTTCGAGAGGCCAGTATCTCCCTCAGGTGGCCTCACCGACTGTTGGTGCAGATAGAGGAGAGGAGGCCATGGGGCTATTGGGTCCGGCAGGGCTATGCCTATGTGGTGGACGATGAGGGTGTGGTCCTAGAGGGCCCCATGCCGCCGGCTGGCGCGTCCAGTATAATCGAGACAAATGGGGTGGGGGCCCTGCGCCTTGGTGACAGGGTGGACCGAGAGGCCATAGCCGTGGCCAGGCGTCTGCTGGAGTGGGTCCCTGGTGTCTTAGGCACGCAGGTGATTTCATTCCACTACGATATGGAGCGCGGACTATCGATCATGACCTCTGACGGCATGACTGTGGTAGTGGGCAGGGCGGAGGGCCTTGAGTATAAGCTGGCTGTGTGGGAGGCCCTGGTCCGGAAGCTAGGCTCCAAGTCCCTAGCCGGGCGCATGCTGGATCTGCGCCTGGGGGGCGGGCCAGCCTTGCGGTGAGAGGATGGCTATGCGGCGGGGCGACATCATCGGTGCCATCGATGTGGGTAGCCACAAGGTGTGCACCCTCCTGGCGGAGGTATCTGAGGGGGGCGAGCTGCGCATCGTAGGCATGGGGTCTGTCGCCTCTCAGGGCGTCAGGCGGGGCATGGTGGATAACATCAAGCTGGCCACGGAGGCCATCGCATCGTCGGTGGAGAAGGTGGAGAGGTCCAGCGGCCACCGTCTGCCCCCAGTCCTGGTTAACATAAGTGGCCACCATCTCTCGTCCTTGAACCACCGGGGGGTGGCCACTATCATGGGGGGGAGGCGGGCCATCCACCACCAGGACGTGGCGCGGGCCTTGGAGGACGCCCGCGCCGTCAGCATCCCGTCGGACAGGGAGGTGCTGCATATCATCCCCCGGGGTTACGTCCTGGATGGCCAGGAGCAGGTATCGGACCCCATCGGCATGTATGGGCAGCGGGTGGATGTGGAGGTGCACTTGGTCAGTGCATCGGCGACGGCCGTGCAGAACCTGGTGCAGTGCTTGGAGGCGGCAGGCCTCAGGGCGGAGGGGTTGGTGGCCTCCCCCCTGGCGGCGGCGGAGGCCGTGCTGGAGGAGGAGGAGAAGCAGCAAGGGGTGGTGGTGGTGGACATCGGCGGAGGTACCACCGATGTGGCTGTATTCGTGGAGGGTACGCCATACTATACGGCCTGCCTCCCCGTGGGGGGCTACCATTTTACCCACGACCTAGTAGTAGGCCTGCGGGTCCCCTTCTCGGTGGCCGAGGACCTGAAGGTGCGCTACGGTGTGGCCATCACCAGCCGCGTGGGCGCCGATGATGCGGTAGAGGTGGAATCCTTCGGTGGCCAGCGCCGCAAGCTTATCCCCCGCAAGCGTCTAGCGGAGATATTGCAGGCGCGGGCGGAGGAGGTGCTGGAGATGGTCTATACTGAGGTGCGACGAGCGGGGTTCGACGTGATGCTGGCCGCCGGCCTTGTCCTCACGGGGGGGACGGCCTCCCTGCCAGGTCTGGACGAGCTGGCGGAGCAGCTGCTGAATTTGCCTGTGCGCATCGGCCTGCCAAGAGGGGTCTACGGGTTGGCGGATGCTGTGCGGGAGCCGGCCTACGCCACAAGCGTGGGCCTGCTGCGCTGGGGTCTTCAGGGCGACGGCAAAGGGATGGCGCGGTCCGCCCCTCCGGCCGGCTCCTTGTGGGCAAGGATAAAGCATTGGTTAAGTCTGCTCATTCCACAGTAAGGGGGCGCCATGGTGAAGGGCAGTGGGCAGCGTATAGAGCTGGACGGCATCCCACCCATCAAGGTGGTGGGTGTGGGAGGCGCAGGGTGCAAGACTATAAACCGCCTTATCCAGGTGGGCGTAAAAGGGGTGGAGTTCATCGCCATCAACACCGATGCCCAGGACCTGATGCACTGCCAGGCCTCCACCAAGATCCGCATTGGCGACCGTATCACGCGGGGGCTGGGGGCTGGCGGCGATCCCGAGAAGGGGCGGCAGGCAGCTGAGGAATCCCTTGAGGAGGTCAAGGAGGCCCTTAAGGGGGCGGATATGGTCTTCATCACCGCGGGCATGGGCGGGGGCACCGGTACAGGCGCTGCCCCCCTTATCGCCCAGGTGGCCAGAAACATAGGAGCCCTGACGGTGGCCGTGGTCACGCGTCCCTTCTCCTTCGAGATGCCCAAACGCCGCCGCAACGCTGAGGAGGGGTTGGCCTCCCTGGAGCAAGAGGTGGATACCCTCATCACCATATCCAACGACCGCCTCCTGAGCGTCTGTCCCTCCGGTACCACCGTCCAGGAGGCCTTCCTTGTGGCCGACGATGTGCTGCGTCAGGGCATCCAGGGCATCGTGGAGCTCATCACCGTGCCCGGCGACATCAACCTGGACTTCGCCGATGTACGGCGTATCATGAGCCAGGCGGGGCCTGCCCTTATGGCCATCGGCCGTGGTAAGGGCGATAACCGAGCGGTGGAGGCGGCCAAGGCCGCCATCCACAGCCCCCTCCTGGACGCGAGCATCCAAGGGGCGCGGGGCGTCCTTTATAACGTCGTGTCCGATGGCTCCCTCACCATAGAGGAGCTCAACATGGCCGGCCAGGTCATCGCCGAGGTGGTGGACCACGATGCGGAGGTCATCTTCGGCACCGCCACCGACCCCAACCTGGGAGAGGAGGTGAAGATCATCCTCATCGCCGTGGGCTTCCCCTCCGCCCAGCGAGAGCGGGAGGCCCAGCCCTTCTCCCGCGTGACCGATGATCACCAAGGGGAGCCCTTCGATGCCGATCTCCCCTCCTTCCTCCGTCGCCCCCGCCACCTCCGCTGATGAACATCTCCATCCCTAAGGGGGAGGCACCGCCTCCCCCCTTTTTTTGTGTGGACAACATGTGGAAAGACCACAATATGTTGTAGCGAAGGGCTTGACAGGCCAAAGATATTGTGGTATTGTGCCCTCTGCGAGGTGGGGGGATGGAGTGTCCGTTCTGTGGACACGGCGATTCGCGGGTGGTGGACTCGCGGCCCAGGGGTGGGGGTGTGAGGCGGCGGCGGGAGTGTCTGCGGTGTGGGCAGCGGTTCAGCACCATGGAGCGAGTGGAGCTGGAGAACCTGATGGTGGTGAAGAAGGACGGGCGGCGGGAGCCCTTCTCTCGCGATAAGGTGCTGGCAGGTGTGCGCAAGGCGTGCGAGAAGCGCCCCATCCCCACGGGGGCCATTGAGGAGCTGGTGGACAAGGTGGAGAGGCAGGTCTACGCCCTGGGGCGGGCGGAGGTTCCCACCAGCTATATCGGCGACCTGGTGATGGAGGAGCTGCGGCGGCTGGACCGCATCGCCTACATCCGCTTCGCCAGCGTCTATCGCGCCTTTGCCGATGTGGACGAGCTGGAGCGGGAGCTGGAGGCCCTCAAGGCCGGCTGGCCCCGCCCCGAGGTGCCCCCAGGCCAGCTGGCCCTCTTGCCGCAGGTAAGTGTGCAGGGGGAGAAGGTGGAGGGGTGGCAGCGTAGGCGAAGGGCCAGCGGTGCAAGAGGCTAGCCCAACCAGGAGGTGAGGTCATGGCCCTGGCGGATATTCGCAGTGAGGTGCACCTGCCCCTGACGAGGCGGTTCACCCGCCCTGGAGTGGACCCCTTCGATGAGGTGGAGTGGGAGCTGCGCACGGCCGTCATCGAGGGGCCGGACGGCGTCCCTGTTTTCAAGCAGGAGGGGGTGGAATTTCCCAAGTTCTGGAGCCAGCAGGCCACCAACGTGGTGGCCTCCAAATACTTCCGCGGGCCCCTGGGCACGCCCCAGAGGGAATGCTCCCTCCGCCAGCTCATCTCCCGGGTGGTGGACACTATCGCCGGCTGGGGCCTCCGCGATGGATACTTCGCCGACCAGGAGGAGATGGAGACCTTCCGGGAGGAGCTGAAGTTCCTCCTCCTCCACCAGTATGCCGCCTTTAACTCCCCCGTTTACTTCAACGTGGGCATCGATGAGCGCCCCCAGTGCTCGGCCTGCTTCATCCTCTCCGTGGAGGACAACATGGAGAGCATCCTGGAGTGGTACAAGACGGAGGGGAAGATCTTCAAGGGCGGCTCGGGAGCGGGCATCAACCTCTCCACCCTGCGCAGCTCCAAGGAGAGGCTCTCCTCTGGGGGGATGGCCTCTGGCCCCGTCTCCTTCATGCGGGGGGCCGATGCCATCGCCGGCACCATCAAGTCGGGGGGCAAGACGCGGCGGGCGGCCAAGATGGTCATCCTCAACGTGGACCATCCGGACATCGAGGAGTTCATCTGGTGCAAGGCCAAAGAGGAGCGCAAGGCGAAGGCCTTGGCCCAGATGGGATGGGACCCATCCTTGGACTCCGACCTCTGGATCAGCATCCAGTACCAGAACGCCAATAACTCGGTGCGGGTGAGCGACGAGTTCATGCAGGCGGTGGTGGAGGACAGGGAGTGGCACACGCGCTACGTGACCACTGGCGAGGTGTGCTCAACTTACCGCGCCCGCGACCTTTTGCGCCAGATGGCCCAGGCCGCCTGGGAGTGCGGCGACCCGGGCATCCAGTACGACTCCACCATCAATCGCTGGCACACCTGCCCCAACTCAGGGCGCATCAACGCCTCCAACCCCTGCTCCGAGTACATGCACCTGGACGACTCGGCCTGCAACTTGGCCTCCCTGAACTTGCTCAAGTTCCTGCGGGACGACGACACCTTCGATATAGAGGCCTTCAAGCACGCTGTGGCCATCATGATCACCGCCCAGGAGATCATCGTCGGAGGGGCTGCCTATCCTACAGAGAAGATCGCCTTTAACGCCCGCCGCTTTCGGCAGCTGGGGCTGGGTTACGCCAACCTGGGGGCGCTGCTTATGTCCCTGGGCCTCCCCTACGACTCGGAGGAGGGGAGGGCCTATGCGGCGGCGGTGACAGCTCTTATGACCGGCCACGCCTACGCCACATCGGCCCGCATCGCCGCCCGCATGGGGCCCTTTGATGGGTTCCCTGAGAACCGCGAGCCCATGCTTGGGGTCATCGCCATGCACCGGGAGCATGCCTATCGCATCTACGAGCTGGGGCGGTATGGCCGGCTGGCCCCCGCCCCGGAGCCTGGGGAGCCGGCCTGGGCCGAAGGTGTGCCGGGGCTGCGGGAGCTGGTGGCGGCGGCCAGGCAGGCCTGGGACGAGGCCCTGGCCCTGGGGGAGGAGCACGGCTATCGCAACTCCCAGGTCACCGTCCTGGCCCCCACGGGCACCATCAGCTTCATGATGGACTGCGACACCACCGGCATCGAGCCTGAGCTGGCCCTGGTGAAGTACAAGTTGCTGGTGGGAGGCGGGGTGATGCGCATCCTCAACCGCACCATCCCCAGGGCCTTGCGCCGCCTAGGTTACTCCCAGGAGCAGATAGACGAGATAGTGACCTACATCGAGGCCCAGGGCACCGCTGAGGGGGCGCCCCACCTGCGGGAAGAGCATCTGCCTGTCTTCGATTGCGCCTTCAAGCCCGCCGGGGGCACGCGGGCCATCCACTGGATGGGGCACCTGCGCATGATGGGGGCCGTGCAGCCCTTCCTCTCTGGCGCCATCTCCAAGACGGTGAACATGCCTCATGATGCCACGGTGGAGGACGTGGAGGAGGCCTTCATCGCTGGGTGGAGGCTGGGGCTCAAAGCCCTGGCCATCTATCGCGACGGCAGCAAGACCATCCAGGTCCTCACCACCCAGCTGGAGGAGAAGGAGGACAGGAGGCCGACACGGCGCCGGCTGCCCGATACCCGCCGCTCCCTCACCCACAAGTTCTCTGTGGGAGGGCATGAGGGCTACATCACTGTGGGCCTATACGAGGACGGCTCGCCCGGGGAGATATTCATCACCATGGCCAAGGAGGGATCCACCCTCTCGGGCATGGCCGATGCCTTCGCTACGGCCATCTCCCTGGCCCTCCAATATGGGGTACCTCTGCGGGACCTGGCCTACAAGTTCAGCCACATGCGCTTTGAGCCAGCGGGGCCCACGGGCAACCCCGAGATCCCCGTAGCCCAGAGCATCGTAGACTACATCTTCCGCTGGCTGGCCTCCCAGTTCCTGAGCGAGGAGGAGAAGCAAGAGCTGGGCATCCTCACACCGGAGGCCAGGGAGAAGCTCGCCCGACAGGGGCCTCGTCAGCTGCCCCTGCTGGAGGTGCGCCGCAGCAACAACGTCCACGACGATGCCCCTCCCTGCCCCAACTGCGGCTGGATCATGGCCCGTCGTGGTGCTTGCTACTGCTGCGACAACTGCGGGACCACCACGGGATGTGGCTAGGGGGGCGTGGCCGAGCTGGTGGGCGATGGAGGATTCGAACCTCCGACCTTCTCGGTGTAAGCGAGACGCTCTACCGCTGAGCTAATCGCCCACCTCTCCGCCTAAAGATGCTATGGCCTAAGCCCTATATGGGTCAAGAGCTAAAGTAGCGCTAAAATGGCCTCAGAAAGGCAGAGGAGGTAACGGTATGAAGGTCTTCGTCTCCACCGCGATCACCCGTGGCCGCCGCGAGTATGTAGAGGCCGTGCGCCGCATCGTCCAGGCCCTTAAGGAGATGGGGTGGAGGTCCTCAACGAGCGAGTGGCCGACCCCACCTTTCCCCAGCCGGCGGTGGACAGGGCCCAGGCCCTGCGGGAGGCCTACCAATGGCTAAAGGAGGCCGATGCCCTGGTGGCCGAGGCCACCGTCTCCTCCACCGGGGTAGGCTGCGAAATGACCACCGTGCAGATGCGGGGTAGGCCTGTGCTCCTTCTCTACGATGCCCATTTCGGCTTCCGCATCTCCGACTGGGTTCTCCACCACCCCGCGCCTAACGTCATCGCCAAGCCCTACCGCGACTTAGCAGAGCTGGAGGACGAAGTGAAGGCGTTCGTGCGCCGCCTTGAAGGCCCTAAGTAGGCTTCGTTGACAGGTAGCTAAGGGGGCTCTACACTCAGTCACAGGGGCAGCTAGGGTCCCATCATAGGGGGCGGATAAGTAGTATGAGCGAGGATCACACCTTCAGTAAAGCCCAGTGGTTAGAAGAGCGGTATCGGGCATCCTTGAGCCGTTTGCCTGAGCGTCAGGAGCCCATGGAGACCTCCTTCGGCATGGCGGTGGATCCCCTCTATACCCCAGATGATCTGCAGGGATGGGACTACCACCAGAAGCTGGGGTACCCAGGTGAGTACCCATTCACGCGGGGAGTCCAGCCCAGCATGTACCGGGCCCGCCTCTGGACCATGCGTCAGTATGCTGGATATGGAGACGCCGAGGAGTCCAACCGCCGCTACCATTACCTGCTGCAACAGGGGCAGACAGGCCTCTCGGTGGCCTTCGACCTGCCCACTCAGATAGGGTACGACTCGGACCACCCCATGGCCCAGGGGGAGGTAGGCAAGGTGGGGGTGGCCATCTCCTCCCTGGCTGACATGGAGCTCCTCTTTAGAGGAATCCCCCTAGAGAAGGTCACCACCTCCATGACCATCAACGCCACGGCGGCCATCCTCCTGGCCATGTATGTGGCGGTGGCCAAGAAACAAGGGGCCGACCTGCGCAAGCTTGGAGGCACCATCCAAAACGACATCCTCAAGGAGTACATCGCTCGCGGCACTTACATATTCCCCCCCAAGCCCTCCCTGCGCCTCATCACCGACGTCTTCGCCTGGTGCAAGGACCACCTGCCCCAGTGGAACACCATCAGCATCTCTGGCTACCACATCCGGGAGGCGGGGAGCACGGCGGTGCAGGAGGTGGCCTTCACCTTTGCCAACGCCATCGCCTATGTGCAGGCAGCCATAGATGCTGGTCTACAGGTGGACGACTTCGCCCCTCGCCTGAGCTTCTTCTTCGCCGCCTACACCAACCTGCTGGAGGAGGTGGCCAAGTTCAGGGCGGCCCGGCGCATGTGGGCCCGCATCATGCGGGAGCGGTTCGGGGCCAAGGACCCCAGGTCCATGATGCTACGGTTCCACACCCAGACAGGGGGGGCCACCCTCACCGCTCAACAGCCCGAGAACAACATCATCCGCACCACCATCCAGGCCTTGGCGGCCGTCCTCGGGGGCACCCAGAGCCTCCACACCAACTCCATGGACGAGGCCCTGGCCCTCCCCAGCGAGAAGGCCGTGCAGATCGCCCTCCGCACCCAGCAGATCATCGCCTACGAGTCAGGGGTGGCGGACGTCATCGATCCCCTGGGGGGCTCCTATTACGTGGAGAAGCTAACCGACATCATCGAGGAGGAGGCCCAGCGATACATCGACCGTATCGACGACATGGGCGGGGCGTTGGCGGCCATCGAGATGGGCTTCCAGCAGCGCGAGATCCAAGAGGCTGCCTGGCGGTACCAGCAGATGGTGGATCAAGGCCAGAAGGTGGTGGTGGGCGTCAACCGCTTCCGCACCGATGGCCAGGAGCAAACCCTGGAGCTCCTGCGAGTGCGGAAGGAAGTGGTGAGCCGTCAGCTGGAGCGTCTGCAGCGGGTGCGGGCGGAGAGGGACAACGCCAAGGTGCACCACCTGCTGCGCCTATTGGAAGACGCTGCTCGCAGCGATGCCAACTTAATGCCCATATTCATAGAGTGCGTGGAGAACTATGTGACCCTTGGTGAGATATGCGACGTCCTGCGGCGAGTCTTTGGCGAACAGAAGGAGTTCATGGTCTTCTAATGTGGCTGCCATGGGCAAACAGGAGCTATTGCAACAGGTAGAGGAGGGTTTCCAGGAGCTTCTGGCGGCCGTCCAGGACTTGAGCGAGGAAGCCGCCACCCGTATCTGGTATGGGAGTTGGAGCGTCCGCGACATCGTAGCCCATATAGCGGGCTGGCACAGGGAGATGGCTATGGCCCTTGAGCGGCTGGCCCGAGGCGAACGGCCGGTGCCGGAGGGGGTAGACTATTCCAATGCGGATGCCTGGAACGCCCAGTTCGCCCAGGCCCAGGCTGGGGTCCCCTGGCAGCAGGTGCTGGCGGAGCTCAAGGCCAGCAAGGATGCCTTCTTGGCAGCCGCCCAGCAGGTGGCTGAGGACCGTTTCCAGGAGGGACGGGCGGCCTTTCGCATCCTGCACAACGCGGCCATCGACCATTACCGGGAGCACATACCCGCCATCCTGGAGTGGCGAAGGAGGGAAGGCCTTTGATCCAGAAGGTACACCATGTGGGCATCGCCGTGCAGGACCTGGAGGCGGCCTTGCGCTTCTATCGCGATGTGCTGGGGCTGCCGGTGCAGAAACAGGCGGTGGTGGAGGAGCAAGGGGTGAAGGCCGCCCTCCTGGCCATCGGCCAGAGCGAGATCGAGCTGTTGGAGCCCACAGGGCCCGATACTCCCGTGGGCCGGTTCATAGCTCGCCGGGGCGAGGGACTTCATCACATCTGCTTTCAGACGGATGACGTGGCACGGGAGCTGGAGGAGCTCAAGGCCAAGGGGGTGGAGCTGGTGGACCAGCGGCCTAGGCGGGGCCTGGCCGGGCTTATCTGCTTCCTCCACCCTCGGGCCCACCACGGCGTGCTGGTGGAGCTGGCCCAGCCCCTGGAGGAGTGAAATGCCCAAGCGCATCTTGGAGGTCCTGATATCCACACAAAATGTAGATACCGCTTTGGATAGCTACCGCCGCAACTTAGGGCTTGAGGCCATAGGATGCGCCGAGGGTGAGGAAGGCCACATAAGGGTGGGGGAGACATCCCTGGTTCTCCTGAGGCCGGACATAGCCCGCCAGCGCCTGCCCCTGGCCGAGGGGAGTGGCGAGGGCCTTCTCGGCCTGACCCTGGAAGTGGAGGATCTGGAGGGGGAGGTGGCCCGCCTCCGCCGTCACGGCGTGGAGGTGGAGGGGCCCACAGCGGAAGGGAATCTGCAGGTGGCCCACATACCACCCCAGTTCGCCCATGGCGTCCCTATTCGCTTGGTGCAGCAGCTCTGACGCCCACCGGATGATAAGATAGGGTGCTGGAGATGGATGGCCAGCGGAGGGTCAAGATCGTCATCGCCAAGCCCGGCCTAGACGGGCACGATCGGGGTGCCAAGGTGGTGGCCAGGGCCCTACGAGATGCTGGCTTCGAGGTGGTCTACACGGGTATCCGGCAGACCCCGGAGAACATCGCTGAGACGGTCCTCCAGGAGGACGCCGACGCTCTGGGCCTCTCCATCCTATCGGGCGCCCATATGGAGCTCTTCCCGCGAGTGGTGGAAGAGCTCAAGAAACGGGGCCTGGAGGACGTGGTGCTGTTCGCCGGGGGGATCATTCCGCAAGAGGACGTGCCGGCCCTGCAGGCCATGGGCTTTCGGGCCATCTTCGGCCCTGGCAGCTCCACCCACGAGATCGTGAGCTGGGTGCGGGAGAACGTAAGGCCGCGGGGGACGGAGGCGAGGGCGTGACGGAGCAGTTGGTGGAGGAGGCCCTAGGCGGTCAGCGCCGCGCCCTAGCCCGCCTCCTCACCCTGGTGGAGAACGGCGACCCTCAGGGCAGGGAGGCCTTGCGGCTGCTCTATCCCCGATCTGGGCGGGCCCACGTGGTAGGCATCACCGGGGCGGCAGGCTCGGGCAAGAGTACCCTCATTTTTGCGTTGGCCCGGGCGTTGCGGGCCATGGGCAAGAGGGTGGGCATTGTGGCGGTGGATCCCACCAGCCCCTTCACCAAGGGCGCTCTCCTGGGGGACCGCGTGCGCATGCAGGGCCTCACCTCCGACCCCGAGGTCTTCATCCGCAGCATGGCCAGCCGAGGGGCCATAGGGGGGTTGGCTCCCACCACTGTGGACATGGTGACCGTCCTGGATGCGGTAGGCAAGGATGTGGTCATCGTGGAGACGGTGGGGGCGGGGCAGGACGAGGTGGAGATCATGGACGCCGCCCACACGGTTGTGGTGGTTACCGTGCCTGGCACAGGGGACGAGATCCAAGCCATCAAGGCGGGCATATTCGAGATCGCCCACATCCTGGTGGTCAACAAGTGTGACCTGCCAAGGGCCGATCTGCTGGCCCGCCAGTTAGCGGAGTTCGTCAACCTGGAGAAGGAGGACGGCTGGCGGGTCCCCATCGTGCAGACCATCGCCATCCGCGAGGACGGGGTGGCATCCCTAGTGGAGGCCCTGGAGGCCCACCGACGTCACCTCGTCTCCTCAGGGCTCATGGAGCGCCTGCAGAGGGAGCAGGCGCGACGTCGTCTCCTCTCTGCCGTCCAGCGGCAGTTGTGGGAGATAGTATGGCGGGAGGTGGAGGGCTGGGATGAGCTAGTGGAGGCTGTGGCGCGGCGGGAGGTGGACCCCTTCACGGTTGCCCAGGGGATCGTTGAGAGGGCCCTGGGGCGTCCTCAGCTATAATGGGTCTTGGGGCGTGGATCCCCTTATGAGCGCTTCCCTATCCTGGGCGTTAGGCCAGCTGGAGCCTCGCCCGACCACAGAAGCCATACAGATCACCGGTGTCCCCGTCCACCTGGGGGCCATCGCTTTGGGGTTGGGCCTCCTCTCTTATGCCTTGGTCAACGCAGTGGAGATCGCTGTGGTGGGGGCCAACCGCATCCGCGTCCTCCACCTGATGGAGCAGGGGAGCAGGGCGGCGAGGGCCTTGCACCGTCTGCAGATGGCCAAGGAGCGCTTCTTCACCTTTATTGTCATCCTGCAGAACCTGTCGGTCATCGTGGCCTCCACCGCTGGTGGCCTGCTGGCGGGGCAGGCGCTAGGCGGCATGGGGGGGCTGGCCCTGGGCACGGGCCTCCTCACCGTAGGGCTGGCCATCTTGGGGGAGGTGGTGCCCAAGGTGTTGGCGGCCCACAGCGGCGTCACCTTCCCCCTTCTGGTGGCAGGGCCAGTGGAGGGGCTCATGCGCCTCCTCTCGCCGGTGGTAGTACCTCTTGCCGCCATGCCGGCCTGGGTGGCCCGGCGGCTATTTGGCGAGCAGGCGGGGGTGCCGCTGGCCGTGACGGAGGCCGAGCTGCGTACCCTCATCGACCTTGGGGCTGAGCAGGGAGGGCTGGAACGTCGGGAGGCGGAGCTTTTGGAAAGGGTCTTCCGCTTCGGCGACAGGCGGGTGCGGGAGGTGATGGTGCCCCGTACGGAGATCGTATGGCTGGAGAAGTCCATGACCCTGGCCGACCTCTATCGCGTCTTTTCCCAGCATCCCCACACCCGCTTCCCCGTCTACGATGGCTCGGTGGATCAGGTGGTGGGCATCGTCAACATAAAGGACGTGTTGCGGGGCCTAGCGCAGGGCGAGCTGACCAAGGAAAGCCCCATCGAGTGGGCTATGCGCCCCGCCCTCTTCGTCCCCGAGAGCAAGCGAGTGGTGGACCTTTTCACCGAGATGCAGGGCAGCGGCCAGCAGATGGCGGTGGTGGTGGACGAGTTCGGCGGCACGGCGGGCATCGTCACCCTGGAGATGTTGCTGGAGGAGATGGTAGGGGTGGTGAGCGACGAGCTGCGTCCTGCCCAGCCCCAGTTCGTCCCCTTGGACGAGCGCACCTATCGCATCGATGGCGGTATGAGCATCGATGACGCCAACAAGGAGCTGGAGCTGGGCCTACCCAAGGGTGACTATGAGACGGTGGCAGGGTTCATCCTGGACCACCTGGGCCGTATACCACAAGAGGGGGAGCAGTTCGTCTACAACGGCCTGCGTATCGCCATCACCCGCATGTCCGGGCGCAAGATCGAAGAGGTGGTGGTGACCAGGTTAGGGGAGGGTGGCGCGTGAAGGTCCAACGCCTGAGGGTCACCTTCCAGCGGGGGGAGCAGGTCAAGTACATCACCCACCTGGACCTGATGCGTTATTGGGAGCGGGTGCTAAGGCGAGCGGGCGTCCCCCTGGCCTATTCCGAGGGCCATAACCCTACCCCACATATATCCCTGGCCGCCCCTCTGCCCATAGGGGTTACATCCTCCTGCGAGCTTATGGACGTTTACCTGTGGCGCCGCATGGATCTGCGGGACTTTCTGCGCCGCGTGTCCCGGCAGCTGGTGCCAGGTACGGAAATAGTGGCAGTGCGGGAGGTAGGGTTGAGGGAGCCATCGTTGCAATCGCAGGTGCGCTGGGCCCAGTACTTGGTAGCAGTGGACAAGGAGGGGCGCACCCGTCGCGAGGTGGAGGAGGCCATTGAGCGGATCATGTCCTCCTCCTCCCTCCCCTGGCAGCATCTGCGCGATGGCCAGGTGCGTCGCTACGACCTGCGCAGCCTCATCTTCGACCTCTGGTTAGAGGAGGAGACTGCCCAGACCTTCGTGCTGGGAATGCGCCTACGCACCGACCAGCAGGCGGCGGGGCGGGCGGAGCAGGTAACGGCGGCCCTGGGATTCCGGACGCCCCCCATACGCATCCACCGCGTGGCCATCTTCGTGGAAGAGACACCCAGGGTAGCTAGAGCCTACCGTCGCCTGGGGGAGATGTGAGGAGAGCTTCTGCATCCTATAATGGCCTCATGAGGGGAAGCCATGCGCATAGCAGTGGGCAGTGACGAACGAACTCACCTGACGGACTCGGTGGTGGAGGAGCTGCGCCGCATGGGCCATGAGGTGGAGCTCTTGGGGCCCTTGCGGGGGGAGCCCCTCCAGTGGGCCGACGTGGCCCGCCAGGTGGCCGAGATGGTGGCCAAGGGAGAGGCCGAACAGGGCATCCTCTTCTGCTGGACGGGCACAGGCGTGTCCATCGCTGCCAATAAGGTGCCTGGCGTGCGGGCGGCCCTGTGCCACGACGCCGAGACGGCTAGGGGAGCGCGAGCTTGGAACGACGCCAACGTCCTCTGCCTCAGCCTGCGCGCTACGTCGGAGGCGGTGGCCAGGGAGATCCTGGAGGCCTGGTTCTCGGCCTCCCTCGACCCATCGGAGGCGGAGAACGTCCGCAAGGTGGAGGCCATGGACCGGGCGCGAGCCTCCCTGGAGGGGGGTAGGGGGTGACCCGACGTCGGCGCCGGCGGCGGGAGGGGGCCGGTTCCTCGGCCGCCTTCTGGCGTAGAGGTTCCCTGAGGTCGCGGCGGCCCCGTGCCCCAGCGCCTCGGCCGGGCTTTCGCCTTCCGGCATGGGTGCCGGTGCTAGTGGTGGTGGTAGCGGTAATGGCCATCTTCCTGGGCCTGGTGGTCTTTCGCGAGGCGGGAGGTGTGAGCCCCAGCATTGGCGACCACTGGCATGCCCCCTACGAGGTGTGGCTGTGTGGGGTCAAAGAGCCCCCTCTGCCCGCCTTCCCGGGAGGTGTGCATACCCATGGCGACGGCATCATTCACATCCATCCGGAGTCGGTGGCTGAGGAGGGGAGGGGGGCCCGCCTGGTGATGTTCTTTCAATACGCGGGAAGGGCCTTTGGCAAGGGAGGTGTCCTTGGCCCCGACGTTTTCCAGATGCCCGGCAGCGACAAGGTTTATCGCAATGGCGACGTCTGCCAGGAGGGCCCTTATGCGGGGCAAGCAGGCGTAGTGCAGGTATATGTTAATGGACGCCGCCTGCTCCCCGAAGAGATAGAGGCATACATCCCCCAGGATGGGGACCGGGTCCTCATCGCCTTCGCACCAGAGGGCGCTCTTCCTGCGACTCCCACCACGCCGTCGGCAGCCCCCAGCCCTACCGCCGGTGGCTAAGGCGGGCGGCCACGGCCTCTGGGGTGACCTGGTCGGGAAGCCAATAGGTGCGGAAGGTGAGCCACCCGAGGAATGAGGCCAGCCCTGCCACCACTCCCACCAGCCTTATGCCCAGGGGGTTCTCGGCCGTGGAACCCAGAGCCAGCAGGAGGGCGAGGATGGGGGGGAAGGCAGCAGAGGCTATCTTCTCTAAGGTGGCCTGGGTGGCGTAGTAGATGGCCTCCCGCCGCTGTCCAGTGCGTAGGGCATCGTAATCGATGATGTCTGCCTGGATGGCGTTGGGGAAGGTGTACACGGCCGTCATGGGTAGCCCTATGATGGCCACCATCAGGACGGCCTGCAGCAAGGGGTTCATGCCGGGGATGAAGCCCATGAAGGCCAGCCAGGGCAGATAGAAGCTGGCGAAGAGCATGGCTGCCGAGTATACCCACGCCTTTCCCCGCCATATGCTCAACTGATATACCAGGGGCAAGGAGGTCAGCACCACCAAGATAGCCATACCTGTGAGGATGCCCACCACCATCCCCACCCCCAGCCCCAGCTCCACGAATCCTAACTGCAGGGTAACCTCATGCCCATGCTCCAGGCGGAGGATCTCCGGCCGGTGCCCTCCGAGGAGGACCACCTGGGTCCAGTAGGGTAGGGCGGCTGTAAGCATGCTTATGGCCATGTTGAACAGGATGAAGGTGGGCAGGAAGGCGCGGAACTGGTCGTTGGCAAGGCAGGCCCGCACAGCGGCCAGGAAGTCGATGCGCGCTGGCTCCACGTCCCGCCGGGCGTAGCGCCAAGCCCCCGCCAGGCCCACGTAGCGGGATATGAAGGCCAGGATAGCCATGGTGATGCCCATGGCCCGAAAGCCCATGGTGTCCACGATGATGCCGCTCACCACCAGGGCGACAAAGGCCCCCAAGGTCCCAAAGAATACCTGCCAGGTAACGATGCTCACCCGATCTTGGGAGCGGGGAGCTATCTCCGGGAGTAGAGACTCGAAGGGCCCTCCCGACAGGGTGCTGAACAGGTAGAAGGCCTCCAGCACTATGAAGAGGTAGGCGGCGTTGAGGGCGCTCTCGCGGGGTTCGGGGGGCGTCCAGAGGAGAGCGGCGAACAAGGCATAAAAGGGGGTGGCCAAAAGGACGAAGGGGATGCGCCTCCCCCAGCGTGTGTGGGTGCGGTCGCTCCACCAGCCGATGAGGGGGTCGTCCAGGGCCTCAATGACGCGAGCTACCAGAAGAAGGGCTCCCAAGATCAACATGGGCACCCTAGCGGGCAGATCGGACTCGGGTGGTGGGGCGTAGAAGTAGATGAGCCAGAGGTCGCGGGACCGTGACAGGACGTTGCCGCCGAAGCTGGCGGATGCATATAGCAGGCGGTTGAGTCGCGGGAGCGGTGGCAAGGCCTCGGCCATGGTCCTCACACCATGTGCTCGCCCCTCTCCATGGCCCTCTGCAGGTCCAGGGCGTAGTATCCCCACATGTGGGGAGGTAGTAAGCGACCGATGGCCATCATGGCCTGGTCGCGCGCCCAGCGGGCTTGGTCCCTCTCATCGCCGTCCCTTATCTGGAAGGAGACGGGGGGGCCGAACTTAGCCACTAGGGCCCCTTCCTCCTCATAGAGCCCAACGGGCACCACCGGCACCCCCCTCTGGGCCAGCCCCAGCAACAGGACTCCTACCCCTTCAGGTGGGCGGATGAGGGTGCCGGTGCCAATGCCCTCGGGGAAGAAGGCGATGGGCCTCTCCTCCTGGGCAGCCTCCAGAACCGCCCGCAGGACGGCCGCCCGTCCCATGGCTCGCTCCTTGGCCCTGGGCACGATAATGAGCCCATAGACCTCCGCTAGGCGCCTAAAAAGCCACCGCAGCACTGGCACCGGCACAGGCAGAGGGCCGAGGCGGAAGTCGTACCATTCGCTGGTCATGAGCCAACGTGGGGACTGACGGCGGCGCTCCCAGATGGCGGCTGTGATGACCATACCTCCCCAGAACACCTTCAGGCCCGGGCGCTCATAGTGGTTGGCGATAAGGGCCAACGACCCCGTTGCCGGGATGTTCTCTTGCTGCAACAGGCGGTAGGGGAAGTGGGCGTGGGCCAGCACCTCTTGGGCGTCTTTGCCCACCTCGCGCCTACGCCCCAGGGCTACGGCGGCCACGAACCGCAGGATGTAAGAGAGGGGCAGACGGTAGGAAAGGGGTTGGGGCATGATCTCACCGTCTCCATTGTACCGCTGTGCCGCAGGGGTGAGCTTTCGGGCTTTTGACATTGGTGGTATACTTAGCCCGCCCGAGGTGGGCCTATGCCTGTGGTAATCACCATATCTGGAGCACCGGGTAGCGGGGCTTGGGAGCTGGGCCGCCTGGTGGCCCAACGGCTGGGGGTGGAGCTGGTGGACCGGGAGCTTTTGGCCGATGCCGCCCGCCGCCTAGGGGTGGCTGTGGAGCAATTGGCCCGTAGGGACGAACGGTGTCTGAGCCTGCCAGAGAGGGTGTCCCTTTTCCTGCGCCAGTTCCTAGAGCGCTCGGCCCTGCTAGGAGCCGATCCCTTATCCGGAGGGCTCGGCCTGGAGCTCATCCTCGCCGGCACCTATGCCGATATAGCCACCAGGGCGGAGGAAGGCGAGGGCCTCCCCGAAGAGGCCTATGTCCAGGTGCTTACCACCCTCATGCGGGAGCTGGCTGCTCGTGGAGACGTGGTCATCCTGGGGCGGGGGAGCCATATGGTGCTGCAAGGTCATCCCCATGCCCTACATGTGCTAGCCATCGCCCCTAGGGAGGAGAGGCTAAGGAGGTTCGCCCAGCGGGAGGGCCTGGGGCTGGAGGAGGCAGCGCGCCGCCTGCAACAGGCCGAGAAGGGGCGCCAGCTCTTCTACCGCCGCTACTGGAAGGTGGACCCCGACGATCCCTCCTACTACCATCTGGCGGTAGATACCTCTCGCTTGCCCTTGGAAGTGGTGGCGGAGGTAGTGGCTGTGGCAGCCGGTGCCCTGAGGGGCTAAGGGCCCTGCAGCCTGGATACCAGCTCCCGCAGGTAGGTTTCCGCCCGCTCTAGGCGTGCTCGCAGGCCCAGAGGATGGTGTGGGGCCATAGGGACGCCCCAGCCGCGGTCGCGCGCCCCCACCCCCACCAGCTCCAAAAAGCCCCGCGCCTCTGGCGATTCTTCGCCGAAGATGGTCACCAGCAGGTGGTGGGTGGCGTCCACCCACTGGCCATAATGGTAGGAGAGGGGGCCGCGTCCCCGTAGACGAGGGACCAGCTCCAGCTGCCTCTGCAACTTAGCCACTGCCACCCTTGATGCCGTCATGGGCGCCCACCTCCGCGGCGATAGGGCCTTCCCAGAGGCCCCACCGCCTGCCGTAATTGGCCTTCATCCCTTCCAGGAACTGCTGGAAGTCCAGGCTGTCCAGCCCCTCCCTCACCATCACGTAGGCGTCTTCCTGATTATCAGAGTAATAACGAGGACGTACTGTCACCTTTTGGAACCCATACTTCTCATAGAGGGCGATGGCGATGGCGTTGGAGACGCGGCACTCCAGGACGGCCTCCCGTTTGCCCAAGGCGGCGGCCAGCTCCAGGGCACACATGATGAGAAGCTCCCCAAAGCCTCGACCTCGCCACGGCTTGGTCACGGCCACGGCCACGATGTGGGCCTCTTGGGCCGGTAGCCACATCCCTAGGTATCCCACCACCTCCTCCCGAGGCCTGCCGGGGCGATCCAGAAGCCTCAGCAGGCCTCGCCCACCCTCCGGGGGCCTACAGGCTACCGCCACTAGATAACGGGAGAGGCCGCCATGCCCTAGCATTTCGTATAAGGGCGTGGGCCGCTGCTCAGGAAAGGCCTCCCGCTCGATGGCCCGCACCGCTGCCAGGTCCTCCTCAACGAAGAGGCGCACCTTCCGGCGGACGGTATCCACGTCCACCATTCTAGCCGTTAACGGGGGGGAAGTGACAGTGCTACAATCGTTATTAAACGTCATGGGCTATGTGCTGCGCCTTCTAGGCCTGCTGCGGCCGCACTGGCGAGGGATGGCCCTCACCCTAGCCTGTGTTCTAGGAACCGCGGCCTTCGGCCTGGCCATGCCGAGGTTGGTGCAATGGGCCATCGATTTCGCCTTAGGAGTGCGCCTGGAGGGGGGGAGAGTGCAGGTGGAAGCCGATGCTCGGGCCCTGGTGGTGGCCGCTCTGGCTGTGGTGGGAGTGGGGATCATGCGGGGCCTCTTCTCCTTCGGCCAGCAATTCTTGGCGGAGCGTACGGGACAGCAGCTGGCCTATGAGCTGCGAAATCGCCTATACGAGGCCTTCCAACGCCTCTCCTTCTCCTTCCACGACCGTGCCCAGACGGGCCAGCTCATGTCCCGGGCCACCCAGGATGTGGAGGCGGTGCGCTTGTTTATAACCTTTGGCGTTTTACGGATGGCTTACATGGTCCTCATGCCGATGGGCGTACTGGCCATCATGATGGCGGCTAGCTGGCGCCTCGCCCTCTTGGCTTGGGCCTTTGTGCCCGTCATCCTATGGCGCTCGGTGGTTATGAGCCGGTCCTTGCGGCCCCTTTGGCTGCGCATCCAGGACCACCTGGGAGGTCTCACCACAGTGCTGCAGGAGGCCCTATCGGGGTTCCGGGTGGTGAAGGCGTTCGGCCGTGAGGAATATGAGGTGGGGCGGTTTGCAAGGGAGGCGCACCGTCTGTGGGAGGACTCCTTGGCCGCCAGCCGCGTGCAGGCGCGGGACGCTCCCCTTATCTCTGCTTTATGGCTCGTGGCCATGGTGGCTGTCCTTATATACGGTGGATGGCAGGTGCGGGCGGGGGCCATCTCCCCTGGCCAGCTTACGGCCTTCTTCCTGTACTTGAACCTGCTGCAGATGCCTGTGCGGGCCCTCGGGTGGGTCCTGGGGCTGTATGCTCGGGCCATCTCCGCCGCTCAGCGCATCTTCGAGGTGCTGGATGCCCAGCCGGAGGTGCGGGAGCGGCCGCGGGCTGTGGAGTTGCGCCATGTGCGGGGGCTTGTGCGGTTTGAGGATGTACACTTCTCCTACGATGGGCGCGTACCCATCCTCCAGGGGATAGATCTGGAGGCCCGACCTGGGGAGGTGGTGGCCTTGGTGGGTCCCCCTGGCAGCGGCAAGACCACCCTTGTCCACCTCATCCCCCGCTTCTACGACGTTACCCGTGGGCGCGTCACCATCGACGGCATCGATGTGCGGGACGTCACCTTAGCGTCCTTGCGTCGGGCTGTGGGCATCGTCCACCAGGACGTATTTTTATTCTCGGCCACCATACGTGAGAACATCGCCTATGGCGTGCCCACGGCCCGACAGGAGGATATAGAGAGGGCGGCCAAGGCCGCCCGCATCCACGACTTCATCGTATCCCTGCCCGATGGGTACGACACGTGGGTGGGGGAGCGGGGCATCACCCTTTCGGGGGGGCAGAGGCAGCGCATAGCCATCGCCCGCGCCCTCCTGCGGGACCCTCGCATCCTCATCCTGGACGACTCCACCTCCAGCGTAGATGTGGAGACGGAGCGCCTTATCTGGGAGGCGCTGACGGAGCTCATGAATGGGCGTACCACCTTCGTCATCGCCCACCGCCCGGCCACCCTAGAGATGGCTCATCAGGTCTTGGTGCTAGATGGGGGGCGTATTGTGGAGAGAGGTCGTCATAGGGAGCTGCTGGCCCGTGGCGGCCTTTACGCCGCCATCTATCAACAGGAGGTGGCCTCCTCCCAGAGGTCGCTGGTCCTAACGCGTGGAGACAGGAGGTCTTGAGAATGCGGGGTGGCCATCTGGCGGCCATGCGCCGTGGCGAGGTGTGGGACGAGGAGGGGTCTGGGCGCATATACGACCATAGGGTAGTGCGGCGGCTCCTCCCCTTTCTTGCGCCCTATCGCTGGAGGGTGTTGGTGGCTTTGGGCGCGACGGCCGTAACGGCTCTCGCCTTCCACGTCCAGCCTTGGCTTATAGGGCGAGGTGTGGACCTGGTGGTGGAGGGCGGGCCCATGCGCCACGTGGTGGCCATAGGCGCCCTGGTGTCGGGGCTGGCTGGGGTCTCCTGGGGCTCCCAGAGGTTGCAGCAGCTGATGATGGCCTACGCCGGCCATCGCGTCCTCTATGACCTAAGGGTTCGCCTCTTCCGGCACATCATGGGCCTTTCCGTGGGCTTCCTGGACCGTCATCAGGTGGGGCGGGTCATGTCCAGGGTCCAGAACGACGTCACCGCCCTGCAAGAGCTCCTGACGTCCGGGGTGGTAGCCATCCTGGGCGACGTCCTGGGCCTAGGGGTGGTGTTCTTTTTCCTGTTCCATCAGGACCTCCTTCTGGCTCTGGTGACCATTTCGGTGGTGCCTGTCCTGACGGGTGCCCTGGCGCTATGGCAGGAGAGGGCGCGACGGGCCTTCCTGAGGGCGCGCCAGGCCATCGCCGTGGTCAACGCCAATTTGCAGGAGGGGGTCTCTGGGGTGAGGGTGGTGCAGGCCTTCACGCGGGAGGCGGAGAATCTACGCCGGTTCTACCGGGTCAACGCCGACCATCTGGCGGCCAATTTGGAGGCAGGGCGCCTGGCGGCGGCGGTCATGCCTTTGGTGGAGCTCCTTATGGCCGTGGCCATCGCCCTGGTGGTGGCCGTGGGGGGGATGAGGGTGGCCCAGGGGCATCTGGGCCTGGGCTCTCTAGTGGCCTTCGCCCTATATGTCCAGCGCTTCTTCGAGCCGGTGCGCAACCTGGTGATGCAATATGCCCAGCTGCAACGGGCCATGGCCGCCGGGGCGCGCATCCTGGAGGTCCTGGATACCGAGCCTGAGGTAAAGGACGCCCCCGACGCCGTGGACCTGCCCCACGTGCGGGGGGAGGTGGTGTTTCGGGGCGTCTGCTTCAGCTATGTGCCGGGGGTGGAGGTGCTCAAGGATATCCATCTGCATGTACGTCCTGGGGAGGTGGTGGCCATCGTGGGGCCTACGGGGGCGGGCAAGAGCACCCTCGTCTCCTTGGTGGCCCGCCTCTACGATGTCACCTCCGGCCAGCTCCTCATCGATGGGGTGGATGTGCGGAAGGTGCGGCGCCAAAGCCTATGCCGTCACCTGGGAGTGGTGCTGCAGGAGCCCTTCCTTTTCTCGGGGACCGTGCGCGAGAACATCCGCTTCGGCCGGCCGGAGGCCACCGACCAGGAGGTGGAGGAGGCGGCCAAGGCCGTGGGGGCCCACCAGGTCATCGCTCGCCTCCCCCAAGGGTATGATACGGCTGTGCATGAGCGGGGGCAGAACCTCTCCCCGGGGGAGCGGCAGCTCATCGCCTTCGCCAGGGCCATGTTGGCCGACCCGCGCATCGTCATCCTGGACGAGGCCACTGCCAATTTGGACCCCCTGACGGAGAGGCGGGTGCGGCAGGCCTCGGCCCGTCTGCTGCGGGGGAGGACGGCCTTCGTCATCGCTCACCGCCTCTCCACGGCTCGCGATGCCCACCGGGTGGTGGTTATGGACCAGGGGCGCATAGTGGAGGAAGGGGCACATGAGGAGCTGGTGGCGCGGGGGGGGCTGTATGCTCGCCTCTGTGCCACCGCCTTGGCATCTGGGGGTCCACCGGCGGAGGCTGCCGTCCCGCGGGCCCTGTGAGGCCTCGCCTTGGTGCCCATGTCCTCTGATAATCAGGCCTTGGAGGTGAGGTCCGTGGATGTGGAATCGTTAGCTCGGGAGTTGGCCTCGGCCATTGGTGCCCAGAGGGTGGGGCTGAGCCCAGAGGAGCTGGAGAGATACGCCTGGGATGCCCTGGGCCCCAACCGGGCCCCTCCCCCCCTGGGGGAGGTGCGGCCCCAGCCCCTGCTGGTGGCCAGGCCCCGCACCACCGAGGAGGTGGCGGCGGTGGTGGCCATCGCTCACCGTTGGGGGGTGCCCGTGGTGCCCTATGGCGGGGGAACGGGCGTCATGGGCGGGGCCATCCCCATCCGCCCCTCCCTGGTGGTGGATACCACCGGCCTGGACCACATCTTCGACATCAGCGCCACCGACCTTACGGCGTGGGTGGGGGCGGGGGTCGTCCTGGAGCGGCTGGACCGGGAGCTGGAGGAGCACGGCCTCATGCTCCCCCACGACCCCTGGTCCCTGCCCATAGCCACCGTGGGCGGGGCCATCGCCACCAACGGCATGGGCTACCGCGTGGGGCGCTACGGCTCCATGGGCCACCTGGTGCTGGGCCTGGTGGCCGTCCTGCCCGATGGCCGCATCCTGCGCACCCGCGGCGTGGACGGCAAATCGGTGGGCCCGGACCTCAAGCACCTCTTCATCGGCACCGAAGGGTGCTTCGGCATCGTCACCGAGGCCGTCCTGCGGGTGGCCCCCCGGCCCGAGGAGCGGGCCATGGCCGCCTACCACTTCCGGGGGTTCGAGGAGGGGTTCCAGGCCATCCTGAGCATGCGCGCCGTGGGGCTGGTGCCCTCCGTCCTGGACTATGGGGAGGATTTCACCATCGTGGCTGGCGGCGAGGCCAGGAGCGAGGGGGCCACCCTCCACCTGGTGATGGAGGGGTTCCGGGAGGAGGTGGCCGCCCAGCGGGCCCGCGCCGACGCCATCTGCCGCGCCCACGGTGGCCGCCCCCTGCCCCAGGAGGAGGCCCAGGCCTTCTGGCGCCACCGCCACGATATTGCCTTGCGCTGGCAGCGGGGACGGCGGCGGGGAAGGCCCAGGGAGCCGGTGGACGGCGCCTGCTTCGACTATGTCCACGTCTCCCTACCCCCCTCCCGCGTCCTGGAGTATCGGCGCCTCTGCCAAGAGGTGCTGGCCCACCACGGCATCCACCCCCTGGAGTTCGGCATCTGGGGCCACCCCGGCCTCTTCGATGTGGTGATGGTCCAGACCCAGGGCGACCCCCAGGCCATGGCCCAAGCCCTGGATCAGCTCCTCATGGCCGCCCAGGACATGGGGGGCTCCATGGAGCAGTGCCACGGCGTGGGCATCAAGCTCCTCCACCTCATGGAGCGGGAGCACGGCCTGGGGCTGGCGGTGATGCGGGCCATAAAGGGGGCCCTGGACCCCAAGGGCATCATGAACCCAGGAAAACTGGCCCTGGGGGCGTGACATGTGGCCCGCGCCGTCGTTTATAATATGCGGAAAGGAGTGTGGTGGGGCGGCGGCTGGCCCCCAGGTGGGGCCAAGGGCCGCCCACACCTATATGTAAGGGGGTGAGAGATGGAGCGAGGATGAGAGGATGTCGTGGCCAGGGTCTGCAGAGCAGGCCAAGACCACGTGCCCTAACCAAGACAGGAGGTAGGTATGGAAGTAGCGAAGTTACCACCTAGAAGGTCCATAGGCTCCCTCCTGCAGCCCGTAGGGGCTGTGGGGCGCTCTCTCCTCGCCTTCCTGGGGGTGGAGGAGGGGCGCATCCGCCCGCGGGCGGCGGTGGTGGGGGCCCTTCTGGCCTTCCTGGCCCTGAGCGCCTTCCTTTGGCGCGGGGGCCAACCCACCCAGGCCTCCTACCCTACCGGCACTAGCCTGAGCATCGACCAGGAGGTCGTCTCGCCCCCAACTCTCGGCGGGCTCGATGCCGGCGACATCCCCGAGGGGACAGTCATT
>Ga0197143_1000121_pt1 | contig 88172 bp, 76 predicted proteins | sample GBS70_MetaG_FD_148603 | JGI IMG/M metagenome (GOLD analysis project Ga0197143, IMG submission 148603) | Sediment microbial communities from Great Boiling Springs, Gerlach, Nevada, United States - GBS 70_MetaG | ecosystem: Environmental > Aquatic > Thermal springs > Hot (42-90C) > Sediment...
TGTGGTAAGACAACGCCCTGGCGGGCTGAGGCCATGCGTGGCCACTATGAATGCCTTTGTTGCGGTACCAATCCACTAAGTGCGGAGCAGGAAAAGACATTGGTTGGTGCCTAAGCCTCACCGGGTTGTTGGCCTACACGGGGAGCTTCTTTCTGAAGTTCCCCGTGTTTTTTGTAACAAATCTGTCGCGAACTTGCTTTTTTAGAAGGGATTTCCCTAATTAAACATGACGTGTTCACCAAACTAACCATGTGCTATGCCTATTCGTAAAGCGCAAGCTGTTTGGAGCGGTAATCTGCGTGAAGGGAAAGGGCGGCTTTCGTTTGGCCAGGGGCCAGCTTTTGAGGGGGCCTACTCATTCGCCTCCCGATTTGAGGAAGGGACGGGCACAAATCCGGAAGAGCTTATTGCGGCGGCCCATGCAGGATGTTTTTCTATGGCGTTGGCGAATCGGCTGGCGCAGGCTGGCTACACGCCGCAGCGGGTGCAAACCGAAGCGCGGGTGCATCTGGAAATAAAAGATGGGGCGCAGATTACCAAGATTGAACTGCATACCGAGGTGGAAGCGCCAGGGCTGGACGAAGCAACGTTCCGCGAACATGCTGAAGCAGCTAAAAACGGATGCCCGGTTTCAAAAGCACTGGCCAGCGTCCCTATTGAGTTGCATGCCCGATTGGTTTAACCCAAGTCGTTACAAACTGGCAACGGCTGACCTTAGGTCAGCCGTTTTGCTATTTTTTTTAGGAACGTTCTGTGGGGAAGTATTCTACATAGATGACGTCTCGTCGTTAAGTAAACGCATCCTTCACAGGAGTCTATGGAAAACCTTCGTTTGCGGCGTGTTGCATTTGTTGGAAACTACCTTCCCAGGCAGTGTGGCATTGCGACGTTTACTACAGATCTGTGTGAGGCCATTGCAGGAGTTTCTCGAGAGCTAAGTTGCTTTGCGGTACCGATCAACGATCGCCCCGAAGGGTATGCCTATCCTGCCCGTGTGCGCTTTGAAATTGCCGAAGAGGACCTTTCGGCCTATCGCAGGGCGGCGGAGTTTCTCAACATTAACGATGTGGATGTGGTATGCCTGCAGCACGAGTACGGTATTTTTGGGGGGCCAGCCGGTAGCCATGTACTTACGCTGCTGCGTGAGCTGCGTGTACCTGTGGTGACCACGCTGCACACCATCTTACGTGAGCCGAACGCCGAGCAGCGAGCCGTGATGGAAGAACTCACGGCGCTTTCAGACCGCCTGGTTGTGATGACCGAACGCGGAAAGGTATTCTTGCAGACGATCTACGGCGTTCCGAAGGAAAAAATCGATCTTATTCCTCATGGTATTCCCGATGTACCTTTTGTCGACCCCAACTTTTACAAGGATCGCTTTGGCGTAGAGGGGAAGACGGTTCTGCTTACATTTGGGCTGCTTTCTCGTAACAAGGGTATTGAGTATGTCATCGAGGCATTGCCCGTCATTTTGGAGCGCCACCCCAATGTGGTCTACATTGTGTTAGGGGCTACGCATCCGCATGTGCGTCAGTACGAAGGCGAAACTTACCGCTTGTTTTTGCAACGGCGGGCGCGGGAGCTGGGGGTTGAACAACACGTGATCTTTTATAATCGGTTTGTGAGCCTGGAGGAGCTGATCGAATTTATTGGAGCAGCGGATATTTACTTAACTCCTTATTTGAATCAGGAGCAGATAACCTCAGGTACGCTAGCCTATACAGTAGGTTGTGGTAAGGCTGTAATCTCGACGCCTTACTGGCATGCTGAAGAGCTTTTGGCCGATGGTCGTGGCATTTTGGTACCCTTCCGGGATGCCAAAGCGATTGCTGAAGCGGTTAACCGGCTTCTGGAGGATGAGGCTGAGCGCCATGCTATTCGTAAACGGGCCTACCTCTACAGCCGCCACATGATCTGGCCTGAAGTAGCACGGCGCTACTTGGAAAGTTTTATGCGGGCTCGGGCCGTCGGCACAAACCGCACGCGCGTAGCTATGCCAGCGCTTAGCCAACGCCCTGATGAACTCCCTACGCTTAAGCTTGACCATCTCAAACGGCTTACGGACGATACGGGCATCCTTCAGCATGCCACCTATACAGTGCCCAATTATGACGAAGGGTACACCACCGATGATAATGCACGGGCTCTTATTGTGGCCGTGCTACTGGATGAGCTGGAAGGGAAAAGCGTTCCGGAAGCGGCTGAGCTGGCCACGCGTTACCTTGCCTTTATTTGGCATGCGTTTAATCCGGAAACGCGTCGCTTTCGCAACTTTTTAGCCTATAGTCGCCAGTGGCTTGAAGAAGTCGGATCTGAAGATAGCCATGGTCGAGCGCTTTGGGGACTGGGGTGGGTCGTAGGGTGGTCGCGTCGGCCCGGTCTCTGGAAGCTTGCCAGCCGGCTTTTCCATGCGGCTTTACCGGAGACGCTTACCTTTACCAGTCCACGTGCCTGGGCGCTTACCATTTTGGGCATCCAAGAATATCTGCGCCGATTCTACGGTGACCGCGCAGCACAACAGGTAAGGGAAACGCTGGCCGATCGGCTTTATCAGCTTTACCGGGCAAATCAAGAAGAAGACTGGTACTGGTTTGAAGATCGGCTGACTTATGCCAATGCCCACTTGCCTCATGCGCTGATTGCTGCGGGTCAGGCTACCGGTCAGGCCGATTGGTGGCAGGCTGGTCTAGAAGCCTTAGCGTGGCTGGTACAAATTCAACAAGACGCACAGGGCTACTTTGTACCAATTGGGAACGAGGGCTTCTATGTGCGTGGTGCTACACGGCCTATTTTTGATCAGCAACCCCTTGAAGCGCAGGCTACGGTTGCTGCTTGCCTAGAAGCTTATCGCCTAACCCATCAAATGCGCTGGTATCGTGAAGCACGCCGGGCTTTTGAGTGGTTTCTCGGCCGCAATCAGCTTGGCATCCCGCTCTACGATCCTACAACGGGGGGATGTTATGACGGTCTGCAGGCAGGCGGTGTTAACGAAAACCAGGGGGCTGAATCGACGCTCTCGTTTCTGCTTTCGCTTTTAGAGATGCGACGGATGGAGACCTATTTATCGCTGCAGCATCGGCAAAGTGGCCAGGTTGTCACGCAAACTGCTGAAGCCGTGCGCGCCGCATAGCGTTTTGTGTGAAGTGGGGTCCCTCAGGAACCTGTCGCCATGCGTATCGTGTTGATCTCTTTAAAAGAAGAGTTTTTTGTCGAAAATGGATAGACTATGCAGATTCCTCTTGAGCTGGTAAGCAAATATAACCGTCCGGGTCCACGGTATACCAGCTACCCTCCTGCGCCCCATTTTCGGCCGTGGGATGATGCAGAAGCGATTGCACGTCTGTTGCAAGAGGACAATCTGCAGCCGCAGCGAGGGCCCCTTTCCCTATACGTACACCTCCCTTTTTGCCGCGCTCTTTGTTACTATTGCGGCTGTCATATGATCGTTACGCACCGGCTAGAGAAAATCGCCCGGTATCTGGATTATCTGGCGCGTGAAGTTGCGCTGGTGGCCCGTTGGGTGGCCCCCGACCGACAGGTTGTCCAGCTGCATTGGGGTGGGGGAACGCCTACGTACCTGGAGCCGGCGCAGATTGTGGGTCTTATGGACGTGCTGCGGGCGCATTTTTGCTTTTCTGATACAGCCGAACTCGGCATCGAGGCTGATCCGCGCGGCTTGACCAGAGCGCATCTGGAGGCTGCTCGGCAAGCTGGTTTTAACCGAATCAGTTTTGGTGTTCAAGACCTGGATCCTATGGTACAGCAGGCCATAAACCGCATTCAGCCTTACAACCAGGTCGCCGAAGTTACCCGTTGGGCCCGAGAGCTGGGTTTTGAAAGCATTAGCTATGACTTAATCTACGGTCTGCCCTATCAGCAGGTAGCTCAGTTTGAACAGACCATCCGGCAGGTGATCGCGCTTGGGCCAGATCGCATTTCTCTTTTTAGCTATGCCCACGTGCCCTGGAAAAAGAAACATCAGCGTCTTATTCCAGAGGAATGGCTGCCTTCTCCTGCAGAGAAACTGCAGCTTTTTCTGCGTGCAGTGGAGCTGTTAACAACGGAAGGCGGCTATCGGTACATTGGCATGGATCACTTTGCCCGCCCGGAAGATCCGCTTAGCCGTGCTCTGGATGAGGGCACGCTGCAACGTAATTTTCAGGGATACTCTACCCATGGGGGAGCTGAGCTGTATGCTTTTGGCATTTCCGCTATCAGCCAGCTGCGAGATGCCTACGTGCAAAACGTGCTAACGCTACCCGAATACTACGCTGCACTGGATGCCGGTCGCCTACCGGTTGGTAAAGCGTATCTGTTGACCGAAGAAGATCGCCTGCGGCGGCATATCATTATGTCCCTTATGTGCCATTTTCGGCTGGACGTCTCCGACGTGGTGCAGCGCTACGGGATCGACTTCGAGGCGCATTTTGCCGACGCTCTGGCCCAACTTAAAGAAATGGAAGCCGATGGACTGGTGGTGTGCACGCCAGAAACCATTACGGTTACCGAAACTGGTCGCTTTTTTATTCGCAATGTTGCTATGGTCTTTGATGCCTATCTTTCGACTCCTTCTGATCGTCCGCTTTATTCGCAGACCGTTTAGGTTGGGGTAACAGGTCGCGAAAGTGGAAACCTTGTCGGGTAACAAGCCGTCCGAGCCGGTGGACTACGGGAGCATGGAACAAGGGTCCAGCAAAAACAAAGGTGTGAAATTCGCCATTTTCCCCACAGGGGTCTACCGTGCTGGGCAGGGCTTGTGCTGCCTCGGGTGTGAGCTCGCGTCCTGCCCACGTTGGCTCCAGGTGGCGGGCATCAACGCATACGATACGCGTGCGAAAGCCGGCTTTCCAAAAAGTATCCAGTAGGGCCAGGCTGGCTGTGCGTTCACGACGTCCGGTCCAGAGGGGAAATACGGGGGTCATATCTAGCGCCGCAAGTTGACGCTCGCGATAGGCGCGGATGTCTTCCAGAAAGATATCGCCAAAGGCCACATGGCGGATACCACGCTCGATGAAAGGATGTAGGGCTTCTTTCCAGGCAGCCTCGTATGTTTCGTTTGAAGCTTCAGGCGGTAGAAAAATTGGGACCATAGGAGCCAAGTTCATGGTAGCTATTTGTTGTTCTATCAGCGCGCGCCGGACGCCGTGCATGGTGAGTCGATCGTAAGGCCGACTAAAGGTACACAGCAGGCCAACAACATGCCAGGACGAATCCTGCAGGATGCGATAAAGCGTCAGGGCGCTGTCTTTGCCACCGCTCCAGGATACAAGTACACAAGTGGCCATTAGAAGCGAAACGGTTTTTGCCTGAGCGTACAAAAAACGCAAGGCCAGTCTTTTTTTATTGAGAAAATGCTGTATATTTTAGAACTCTATAGCATTCACCCAACTAACCAACACCCAGGAGCTATGCGTCGTTTTATCTATGCTCTCTTTGCTGCGTTGTTTATGGTAAGTGTTGGTGCTTGTGGGCAGCGCGCAGCCGAGCAGCAGCCGGCGACCGAACAACAAGAGGCGCCAGCCGCCGTGGATACGACTCAGCAGGATACCACTATGGCGGCGCCGGATACGGCAGCGGCTGCCGAGCAAATGTGATGCGCCGGCTTTAAAGCCAGATGCAGAAAACAAAGGGGGCGACAGGCGGGTGTTTGAACTCACTTTCGCCCCCTTTCTATCAGCTATCCTGTCCTTTGCGCAGCGCGCGTCCGGGACGCGTGCCGGTAAGCTCGCCGTTGAGCAGTACGGCCTGGCCGTTGACGAACACGTGCACGATGCCCGCGGCGTACTGGTGGGGATTGGTGAAGGTGGCACGGTCCTGAACGCGGTTTAGGTCCAGGACCACTACATCTGCATAGGCGCCCACACGCAATATCCCACGAGCTTTCAGGTGAAGGCGCCGTGCAGGTAGGCCGCTCATCTTGTGGATGGCTTCTTCAGGCGAGAGAATACCCCACTCGCGTACGTAGCGAGCCAGCACCCGGGCAAAAGCCCCGTAGTTGCGGGGATGGGGCACGCCGACACCAGGGTCCGGGATGCCCCCATCTGAGCAGATCATGGTGCGTGGATGTTGCATGATCCGCTCGACGTCTTCTTCACTCATAGCGTGGAAGATGCCCGTGCAGCCACCTCGCTCCTGTATTTCTAGCACCAGCTCCGCCGCCTCTTCCACGGTGACCGGTCGCCCTTGCTCCTGAAGCACTTGAGCCAGGTTTTTCCCGTTTAGCGTGGTGTCCCAGTGGCAGAATGCCAGTTGTACCCGCGAAGGATCTCCGCCGCCGCGATCCTCTTGTAGGTTAAAAATGACGGCGTCTTTGATTTTGTGCCGGGTTTCCGGATCGCGCAGGCGCGCCAGGATGTCGTCAGGGCTTCCTTCCAGGGCCCAGACCGGAAACAGCACGCTGATGCCCGTGCTGGAAGCCGTGTAGGGATACTGATCCATGGAGACGTCTACCCCGTTTTGCAAGGCCTCGTCCACCAGGCGCAGCATTTCTTTGCTTTGGCCCCACAGGCGTGGACCGATCACTTTGGCGTGGGTGATCTGGGCTGGCAGGCCCCCTTCGCGGCCGATTCGGATTGTTTCTTTTACACTTTCCAGCACGTGCAGGCCTTCATCCCGCATGTGTGTGATGTAGATGCCGCCATATTGGGCAGCTACACGGGCCAGTTCGATGACTTCTTCCGTGTGTGCGTAGGCACCAGGGACGTACTTCAGACCTGTCGATAGGCCCCAGGCTCCTTCCTCCATGGCCTGCGCTACCAGGGCTTTCATCTTTTCCAGTTCTTCTGGCGTGGGGATACGGTTCTCGTTTCCCATGACAGCGTAGCGTATGCTACCATGCCCCACAAACAACCCTAGGTTAATAGCGGCGGGCGTTAGCTCAAACCGAGCTAAAAATTCGCTGATGGGTAGCGGCGAGGAGCCGTCCTGTCCAGCAAATACTGTTGTTACACCCTGACGGAGATAGTTTTCGGCCAATGGCTGGCGGAAAATTCCGCTGCTTTCAGGGCCGCCTCGTACGGCATGGCTATGGATATCGATAAAACCGGGAGCTACAGCCAGTCCTTCGACGTCAAGGCGAAGCGCTGCGCGCGCCGCTTTTAAATCGCCAAGGGCAGCAATACGATCGCCGATTATCCCTACATCGGCTCTATATGGAGCACGGCCTGTTCCGTCGTAAATGGTGCCGCCTTCCAGAATGACCGTGTAGACGGTGTCTTGCCAGGTCGATGCAAAGCTGATGGGCAGCCAGAGGTACAATGTCAGCAGCAGCGTAAACATGGGAATCGTTGGGATTAATAGTGGCACGCAAAAAGGAAACGCCATAACTTGCACGCGGGAGCTCATTTAGGGTTAATAAACAAAAAAGCCATGCGTGGCCTCAAGTTTTACGGACTGCTGTTGTTGGTGGCAGCGCCGGCACTAAAGGCGCAGCGCGCGCCGCATTATGCCATTGCGCCAGCCCCTTTGCATGCTGCGCTCCTGACAGAAATGCGGGATTCGATTGTCGCCCTGATGGCTCGGCATGGCGTGCCCGGCCTTTCGGTAGCCATTGGCGTGGACGGCAGGCTTTTCTGGGCCGAGGGGTTTGGCTATGCCGACGTGGAAAATCGCGTCCCCATGCTAGCGCAAACCAAGTTGCGCGTGGCCAGTGTGTCTAAGTCGCTCACTTCGGCGGCCTTGGGATTGCTAGTGGAGCAAGGGAAGCTGGACCTGGATGCTCCGGTGCAACGCTACGTGCCTTCTTTTCCGGAAAAACGCTGGCCGATCACCACGCGACAACTGGCCGGACACCTGGCAGGAATCCGGCACTATCGCGGGCAGGAATTCTACAGTATGAAGCACTACAACTCAGTGCTGGAGGCGCTGGAGGTGTTTAAAGAGGACACGCTACTTTTTCGGCCGGGTACGCGCTTCTCGTATTCCAGCTATGGTTGGAATCTGATCAGCGCAGTCATTGAGGGAGCCTCCAATGAGCCGTTCCTACAGTTCATGCGGCGGCATGTTTTCGACCCGCTGGAGATGCACGATACGGTGGCCGAGCACGTAGATAGCCTGATCATGCACCGTGCGCGCTTCTACGTCTATCGAGATAGTCTGCTGATGAACGCCCCCTATGTAGACAACAGTGTCAAATGGGCCGGTGGAGGATTTCTTTCAACGGCGCCGGACCTGGTTCGCTTTGGAAACGGCTTGCTTACCGGTCGGCTGCTGAAGCCCGAGACGGCGGAACTGCTGTTCACTGCGCAGCGCACCGAAGACGGCCAGGATACGGGTTATGGGCTGGGATGGCGGGTTGGTGAATATCAGGGGCGCCGCTTTGTCTGGCACACCGGAGGGGCCGTAGGTGGCAGCTCGGTGCTCGTGCTGTTGCCTGAAGCTCGGGTGGTTGTCGCATTGATCGTCAACCTGCAAGGCGTGCAGCTGGCACCGCTGGGATTCTGGATTGCCGATCAGGTGGCCCGTCACATGGTCACGGAAGTGCCTATTCTTTCCGATTAGGAGGTGATCTGTGCATTGCGATGGCCATCGTAGAACTCGAGCGTAACCTTATCTCCGGGCTGCAGTTGATGGGATCGGGTTACAAGACCTTCGCTATGGCGCACGCGCACGTAGCCTCGCTCCAAAGGACGGATCGGATCAAATGCAGCCAGGCGCGTTTCCAGCAGTGCCAGGCTTTCTCGTCGCCGCGCAATTAGCTGTTTGCCATGCTGTTCGAGATGGCGCTGCAAGGTGAGGACCCGTTCATGAAGATTGCACAGTCGCTCGGGTAAGTGCCGCATGCCATAGCGATACAAAAGGGCATGAAGAGTTTGCCGGCGTTGTCGGATGCCGTGTTGCAAGTGTAGCTGGAGCGAACGACAAAGGCGGTGGATATAGTTTTCCAACTCCCTGCGGTCGGGTACGGCAATTTCTGCGGCCATTGAAGGCGTCGCCGCGCGTCGATCGGCCACCAGGTCTGCAATCGACACGTCGGTCTCGTGCCCGACCGCGCTAATAACAGGAATCTGCGAAGCAAAAATGGCTCGAGCCACCACTTCTTCGTTAAAAGCCCATAGGTCATCTGCCGAGCCTCCCCCTCGGCCCACAATGAGCACATCGGGACGTTGGTTCTCAGAAAGGGCATTGAGCCGTTGAATAGCCCGGGCAATTGCGGGTGCGGCTGTCTGTCCCTGAACACGCACAGGGCAAAGTAACACTTCTACTAGGGGGAATCGACGGCCTAAAATGCTTAGCAAGTCGTAAATTGCGGCACCGCTATCTGAAGTTACTAAGCCAATTCGACGTGGAAAGCGTGGGAGTGGGCGTTTTCGGGCTTCGTCGAAAAGTCCTTCAGCAGCCAGCTTGCGCTTTAATGCCTCAAATGCTTGCTGACGTGCTCCAGCTCCGGCCAGTTGCATGGAGAGGGCAATAAGCTGCAGACGGCCTCGGGGTTCGTAGAAGGTTAGGCGGCCAGTTACCTGCACCTGGTACCCATCTTTGGGGATAAAGGCGACGCGCTGAAGGTGCGTTTGCCACATGAGGCAGGGAAGCTGCGCCTGCTCATCCCGCAGCGTAAAGTAACAGTGGCCTGTCTGATTGTGAATGCGTACGTCTGCTAGCTCGCCAAGGACATTTACCTGGTCGTAAGCTTGTTCAACAAGCTGGCGCAGCGCCATTGCCAGTTCGCTCACCTGCCAAATGCGTGGTGTTGTAGCCATGACAAGAGGATCATCTCTTAAGCGTTTGCCGCTATAAGGTACATCTTCTAAAAGGATTAAAAAAAGCGACAATGGAATGTGTAAGGGCACTTTGCGACATGTAGATCGTTTAGAGAGGCTTGTGTAAACGTTTAACCCTCTAAGCAGTATGGCAGAAGCTTTAACAAGACCGATCCGGGTACTTTTTGTCTGCTTGGGCAATATTTGTCGGAGTCCACTGGCTGAAGGGGTGTTTCGCCAACAGATAGAAGCTGCTGGTTTGGCAGCGTATTTTGAGGTCGATTCCGCTGGTACGGGGCCGTGGCATGTGGGTGAGTTTGCCGACCTTCGCATGCAACGTACGGCGCGTCGGCACGGCGTTGATCTGAGCCAGCACGTAGCACGTCAGATTGGCCCAGAGGATCTGGCCTACTATGATCATATTTTGGTTATGGATCGAGAAAATCTGCAAGATGTCTTGCGCTTAGCCCGGAATGGCCAATATCACCACAAAGTGCAGCTTTTTCGTACCTTTGATCCTGAGCCGGGGGATGGCGAGGTGCCTGATCCTTACTATGGCGGCGAACAGGGTTTTGAAGCGGTTTATCGCATTACCGAACGCACGGCACGTCGCTTATTAGAACATTTTGTTGAAGCTTATGGCCTGTCGGAAGTAAATGTTTCGCGATGACCCTTCCTGAGACGCTTCGCACTGCGCTAGAAGCCTGCCTGGGGGGTGTTATTCGACGGGTAGTGCCAGTAGGGGGTGGGTGTATTGCACAAAGTTGTCGGATCGAGACCACACGAGGGGCTTACTTTTTGAAATGGGGGTCTGAAGCTGTTGCCGACACTTTTGCGGCTGAAGCCAGGGGACTTGCTGCGTTAAGGTCAGCACAGCAAGCCTTGGTCATTCCAGAGGTCATCGCTGTAGCTGCGGCGCGTTCGGACTGCCCCGGCTTTCTGGTGCTGGAATGGGTGGAGCCGGGTCAGCCTGGCAAACGCTTTTGGGAAAACTTTGGCGAAGGGTTGGCCCAGCTTCATCGCTCCGTAGGATCGCGCTACGGTTTTGATCAAGACAATTTCATCGGCCGACTTCCCCAGGACAACAGGTGGGAAGAGGACTGGATCACGTTCTTCTGGCAGCACCGCATTTTACCCCAGGTGCAGGGGGCCCGCCAGCGCGGTTGCTGGGAAGCGACCTGGGATCAATGGCTCGATCGCCTTGAAGCTCGGTTGCCTGAACTTTTGCCGAGGCATCCTCCTGCCTCGTTGCTGCATGGAGATCTCTGGAGTGGCAACTTTATGGTTACAGCCGACGGCCGAGCCGCCTTATTGGATCCGGCTGTCTATTACGGCGACCGTGAGACGGATTTGGCCATGACAACACTATTTGGCGGCTTTGATCCGCGCTTTTACGCCGCCTATCAGGCTGCATGGCCCTTGGAGCCTGGTTATACCGAGCGGCAGGCGCTTTATAACCTCTACCACCTACTCAATCACCTTAACCATTTTGGCCAAAGTTACGCACCCGCAGTGGCACGCACTTTACGACGCTTTGCCTAGGTACTGCTGTCGTGCGCTGAGCAGTTCAAACAACGGTTCTGGATCTGTAAAATCATCCAAAATTAGATCAGGAGCTGAGGCTGCCAGGGCATGCCGATCGTATCCTCCCGTGCATACCACAGCTACCGCAGCGCCTACATGGCGTGCACAGGCCACGTCGCGTGGCGTGTCTCCCAGGATCAGCGTATGGGCTTGGGTAAAGGGATAGCCGGTAGCTTGGCGTGCCCGTGCAATAGCCAGCGCCGGAAGCGCGTTGCGGTCGGCATGATCGCATCCAAAGGCCCCTTCCCCAAAGTATCCGGCCAGACCGGCAGCACTTAGTTTATGATCGGCAACCTGGCGCAGATTGCCGGTAACCAGCCCTAGATATACTTCGGGCCATTCCGAAAGCTCTTCAAGTAGGAGGGCTACGCCAGGTAACACTTCAAGATGTTCCGGGCGGAGCCGTTGCGTCATGGCCCGGCTGTAGACTTCCAAAGCTTCAGGCAATAAATGTCGGGCCATGGGTTCAGGAAGTCCACTGGCTTTGAGGATGTCAAGCAAAATGGCTGGATCGGTACGCCCTGCAAAATCAACCCCTTCAGTGGTGACCGGTCGTCCTAGCCATTCGGCAAGGGCCGTTTCCATGGTTTGGCGACCAAAACCGTGGGTGCGAATCAGCGTACCATCGATATCGAACAGCAACAGATGCACGGCGATCCTTTACTTCGCGTTATGGGTGTTCCGCAAGCCCAACGCCACTTGGCCCTCTTGGTTCGAGATTAAACAGGGGATTTACACAGAAAAAAGTGTGCCTTTAGTCCATGATAAAGGGATGGTCAGGCTGGTTTTCATGGCGGATTTCATCAACGGCTTCTTTTCGCCCCCAGCCGGCGTAGAGCTGGTTTGGGCAGTTGATCAGCAAGGCCGGTTCAGGGCCAATGTTGCGATAGGCATGCACGACGCCGGGAGGAACCAGCACGACGACGGGGTTGGCTTCACCCACTTCCAGGACCTGCCGATAGCCATAAGTGGGCGACTGGAGTCTGGTATCCCACAGGTAAAGCCGCAATTGGCCATGGAAGAATACAAACAAATCGGTTTGCCTGCGATGTTCGTGGGGGCCACGCGTGACGCCTGGATGGGTAAGGGAGAGGTAGCCCATTACGGGATAGACGGCCGGATCGAGTTCGTCTTGTCGAAAAAATTCGGCCAGCCAACCCCGCGCATCTTCAAACCGGCGCAGGGGACGGATGATGCAGCCGGAGATCGACCCTTGCTGCCAATTCATCGTCTGCGGCAGTTTTCGAGTTCTTCGTAGCTCAGGTCACGGGCTAGGCGGTTGGCTTCGTGCCAGCCCTCTAGGGTGCCTGCATCTCCCCACCAGCCTTTAAGAATCCCGTAGGAAAGTTGTCCACGGGCAATATAGGCGTTGCTGACGTCGCTGATTTCTAGCTCACCGCGTGGGCTGGGTTTCAGCTGGCGAATGACTTCAAAGGCATAGGCATCGTAGAAATAGATGCCAGTTACGGCGTAACGGCTGGGTGGGTGAGTCGGTTTTTCGATGATTTCGACAATGCGGTCGTTTTCCAGGCGGGGCACGCCGTAGCGTTCTGGATCGGGAACTTCTTTGAGTAGCACGCGGGCCCCGCCGCCGTGGCGTTGCAGTTGGGCCTGATAGGCCGCAACCTCGTCATGCAGGTCTTCGGAAAGAATATTATCCCCCAAGATGACGATAAAGGGATCTCCATCAATAAACCGTTCGCATAACCCTATGGCTTGGGCAATGCCCCCGGGCTCGTCTTGCACGCGATAGGTTAGGTCCAGGCCGAAGTCGCGACCACTCCCCAAGAGGTTAACCACATCGCCCATGTGCTCAGGACTGGTCACGACCGCCACTTCGCGAATGCCCGCTCGGCGCAGGCGCATCAAGGGGTGATAAATCATTGGATAGCGGCCCACCGGGAGCAGGTGTTTGTTCGTGACTTTGGTCAGCGGGTAAAGCCGACTGCCTGTCCCTCCGGCCAAGACGACACCTTTAAGAGGACGGTTCATTTTGGTATCTCGTTTTAGCGGAGGACGTACTGCTTTTCATAATAGGCCCGATAAGAAGCATCGGCGACAGCCTCTAGCCAGTCGCGATGGGACAGGTACCAGCGAATGGTCTCCCGAAGCCCCTCTTCGAGCGTGTAGGCTGGTTGCCATCCCAGTTCTTGACGCAAACGCGAGGCGTCGAGCGCATAGCGAAAATCGTGACCGGGGCGATCTTTGACAAAGGTGATCAGTTGACGGGAATGCCCTTGAGGACGTCCTAGCTCTTCATCCAGCAGATCTAAAAGTTGGGTAACCAGGGCAAGGTTGCTGCGCTCGTAGCCAGCACTCACCAGATAGGTTTGACCGGTACGTCCCGAAAGCAAGATGCGTTCAATCGCTGTGCAGTGGTCGCGCACGTAGAGCCAGTCGCGTACGTTTTCACCTTTGCCATAGATCGGGATGGGGCGATTTTCAAGCGCGTTTAGGATGGTTAGCGGAATGAGCTTCTCCGGAAATTGATAAGGACCGTAGTTGTTAGAGCAGTTGGAGATCACAATTGGTAAGCCGTAGGTGTGATAATAGGCGCGGACAAAGTGGTCGCTGGCTGCTTTTGAGGCAGCATAAGGCGAACGTGGATTGTAGGGAGTGGATTCGGTGAAATAGCCTTCAGGTCCTAAACTGCCAAATACTTCGTCTGTCGAAATGTGGTAAAAACGAAAGCGCCGAGGGTCAGCATGGTCGCCCCAGGCTTTACGAGCCGCTTCTAGCAAGGTGACTGTACCGACTGTATTGGTCAGCACAAAGGACAGCGGTGTCATAATGGAACGGTCTACGTGGCTTTCTGCAGCAAAATGCACCACGGTGGTAATCCTATGCTCGCGAAACAGGCGTTCTACTAGTGGGGCATCGGCCACATCTCCATGTATAAAGCAGTAATTGGGCGCTTCCTCAATGCTACGCAGGTTCATGAGGTTACCTGCATAGGTCAAGCTGTCCAAATTGATAAATTGCACCCTAGGATAACGGGTTACCATGTAAAGCAAAAAGTTCGACCCGATAAAGCCGGCACCGCCCGTAACGAGAATCACTTCGGGCTGATGTAGGATCTCTGGCAAGGAGGACATGAGCTTGCTAAAATGCAAACCGGTTAAAGGAAAATCAGCCCCAATATAACGCAGCAACCGGAACTAACTTTCCCTGCACTTTTTAACTTTTCTCTACCCTGCAACAAGCATTCCTTCATGGTGGCTGTGCAAAAGGAAGGCCAAATTTCGCTTTTCCCTGATCTTGAGACCGACGTGCCGCCGGTGGATATGCAACGCCTGTATTTAGTTGATGCCATGGCGTTGGCTTATCGGGCGCATTACGTCTTCATTAGCCGGCCGCTGGTGAACAGCAAAGGACAAAATACGTCGGCGGCTTATGGTTTTACCACCTCACTGCTGAAGCTGATTGAAGATCACGGCATGGACTACATGGCGGTGATCTTCGATGCCCCAGGTGAAGAAGGTACGTTTCGAGAAGCGCTCTACGAAGCTTACAAAGCCCACCGAGAACCTCCACCGGAAGACTTACAAGCTAACCTGCCTTGGATCAAGGAAATCGTGCGGGCGCTGGACATCCCTGTTATTGAAGAGCCCGGCGTAGAGGCAGACGATGTGATTGGTACGCTGGCCAGAAGGGCAGAAGCGCACGGCATCGATGTGGTAATCGTTTCACCGGATAAGGACTTTTTGCAATTGCTGAGTCCGCATATCTCCATCTACAAACCGGCGCGACGGGGGGAGGCCTTTGATTGGATCACCGTTGATACGTTCCGCCAGACCTATAAGCTGGAGCCCCACCAGTTCATCGATGTGCTGGCCCTCATGGGGGACCCCAGCGACAATGTGCCGGGCGTGCCGGGGATTGGGGAAAAAACAGCGCTCCAGCTCATTCAGCAGTACGGCTCAGTAGAGAACCTGCTTGCCCATGCTGAAGAAGTGCCAGGCAAACGAGCCCGAGAGGGGCTACTTGCCCATCGTGAGGCCGCATTATTGTCTAAAGAGTTAGTGACCATCCGCACCGACGTACCCTTACAGGTTTCCTGGCAAACGTTTCATCGGGCCCAACCCGATGCAGCACGTCTGATGCGGATTTTCCAAGAGCTCGAGTTTGAGTCGCTGCTGCGTCGCTTGCGCGAAGAAGGTCTGGGCGGAAGCTCAGTGTTTGAAGCGGCCGAAATCCCGCAACCCCGGAGCGAAACTGAACCCGATATCTCGTTCGACTTTGGGCCTTACCAGCCTTTGGCCGCCTATGATCCGGAAAAGGCCGACTATCGGATCGTGCGCAACCTGGCTGAACTGGAAGCCTTGCTGCCGCAGCTTGAAGGCCGCCCGCGCCTTTCGCTCGACACGGAAACCACTTCGACCGAAGCCATGTGGGCTTCGTTGGTGGGCTTAGCAATTTCATGGGAGAAAGGACAGGGGGTTTATGTGCCTACTCCGCTGCCCGACGGTACGCCCACCGAAATCGTGCTGCAGCGACTTGCCCCTTATGTGCAATCGGCGCCGCTTAAAGTCGGTCAAAATCTAAAGTATGATCTGTTGGTGCTGGCCCGGCACGGTCTGGAGCTTGGGCCGCCTTATTTTGATACGATGGTGGCGCACTACCTCATTGCCCCTGAAGAACCCCATAGCTTGGATGTGCTGGCCCGCCAGTACCTGCATTACCAGACGGTTCCGATTGTCGACCTGATTGGCGCGGGCAAAGAGCAGAAATCCATGCGTGATGTGGCCATCGATACGGTGGGTCCATATGCTTGTGAAGATACCGATATTGCCTTGCAACTGGCCGATGTATTGGCTCAGGAGCTGGATCGGCTTGGCTTGCGTCGAATCGCGGAGACGATGGAGTTCCCGCTGATTGAAGTGCTGGCCGATATGGAACGAACCGGCATTGGCATTGACCGTGGCGTGCTCCGAGAAATTGGCGCCCAACTTGAAGAAGAGCTGCACCGCTTGGAAACCGAAATCTACCGCCTTGCCGGTATTACTTTTACGATTGGTTCGCCGCAGCAATTGGCCGAGGTGCTCTTTAAACGGCTGGGGCTTAAGCCCCGGGTCCGTACCGGCACTGGGCGCCCCTCGACCAAAGAAAGTGTACTTGAAGAGCTGGCTACGCAGCATCCGTTGCCCGGGCTGGTACTCGACTGGCGCCATCTGGCTAAGCTCAAAAGCACCTACGTCGATAGCCTTGAACCGCTCGTGCATCCCGAAACAGGTCGCATCCATACCACCTTTAACCAGACCATCACCGCTACAGGAAGACTCTCGTCGAGCAATCCCAACCTCCAAAACATCCCAGTACGCACCGAAGTCGGGCGAGAGATCCGTCGTGCGTTTGTCCCACGTCCAGGTTGGAAGCTGCTTTCAGCCGACTATGTGCAGATTGAGCTGCGTATTTTGGCTGCAATGAGTGGCGATGAGGCGCTGCGACGGGCTTTTGCTGAAGGCCAGGATATTCACGCAGCAACCGCTGCACGCGTTTTTAATGTGCCCTTGGAGCAGGTAACGCCTGAGCAGCGGCGTCGGGCAAAAATGGTTAACTACGGCATCCCCTATGGCATTTCTCCTTGGGGATTGGCGCAACGGTTGCGGTGCCCGACCCGTGAGGCCCAGGCCCTCATTGAAGAGTACCAGCGCGCTTTTCCAGGTGTAACGCGCTTTTTGCACCGAACGGTAGAAGAGGCACGCCAAAGAGGCTATGTGGAGACGCTTTTGGGACGGCGCCGCTACGTTCCCAAGATCAATTCTCCCAACCGGGCCGAGCGTTCTATGGCTGAACGCATTGCCGTCAACATGCCGATTCAGGGCACCCAGGCCGACATGATTAAGCTGGCCATGGTGCACATCTATCATCGACTCCGCCGGGAAGGCCGCCAAGCAAAGATGATTTTGCAGGTACATGACGAGCTGGTTTTTGAAGTTCCTCCAGAAGAACTTGAACCGGTACGCCAGCTGGTCGAAGAAGAAATGAAACAAGCCCTTCCGCTTGAAGGGGTTCCTATTGAGGTAGACATTGGATTCGGCGATAACTGGCTCGACGCGCATTAGTCCCTATGGAAAGAAACGGCCTTGCTTTGGAAGTTTTGTCTGCTCAAGAAGGCTTCGCGTTTTTGGAATCGGTAGGTGGGATTGCAGCTTATCGTTTAGTGGCCAATGGGCTTAACGTACTGCTAATGCCCCAAAACACCGTACCCGTGGTGGCCTTTATGATTACCTACCACGTGGGGAGTCGTAATGAACCGACGGGGCTGACCGGGGCGACGCATATGTTGGAGCACCTGATGTTTAAGGGCACTACCCGCTTCCATAAGGCGAAAGGGACTTCTGTCTTTCAGGTGCTTCAGCGTGTAGGGGCTCAGGTGAATGCAACGACCTGGCTGGATCGTACAAACTACTACGCCCTTCTGCCCCGCGAACATTTGTCGCTGGCCATAGAAATCGAGGCTGACCGCATGCGGGGGGCCTTACTGTTACCAGAGGATGTTGAAGCTGAGCGCACAGTAATTCTTAACGAGATGGATCGAAGTGAAAATGATCCCTTACGCAACCTCTACCAGGCAGTGTGGAGTGTGGCTTTTGTAGCCCATCCTTATCGCCATCCTACGATCGGTTGGCGTAGCGATGTCGAGCACATGACAGCGGAGGCGCTTCGGCATTTTTATGATACCTTTTATTGGCCGAATAACGCTACGGTCTCGATTATTGGGGACTTTGAGCCAGAAGAAGCACTGAAGCTGGTGCGGCAGCATTTTGAGCCTATTGCGCGCTCGCCACATCCAATTCCACCAGTGTGGACGCAGGAACCGGTGCAGCGGGGAGAACGGCGTTTGGTGCTGCGGCAGGCGGGCGAATTGGGGATCGTCATGGTAGCGTTTAAATCACCGGTTGGCCTGGATTTGGATGCTGATGCCCTTGATGTGTTGGCCGTTATTCTTTCGCATGGACGTAACAGCCGGCTTTATCGAAAACTGACCGACACCGGCCGGACCCTCTCCGTAACGGCGACGAACGAGCGGCATCGAGATCCGGCTTTGTTCTACATTGTCGCTCGTTTGGCACCTGGCGTTACCCATGCCGAAGTAGAAGGTATTTTGCTGGAGGAATTGGCGCAGGTAGCCGCCTATGGGGTGAGCGAAGAAGAACTAGTCCGCGCGCAAACGCAACTTGCTGCCTTGGAAGCCTACGGCCGAGATGGACCGTTTGCTATCGCAGCCCAGCTCAACGAGGCAATCGCTATTGGCGATTGGAAACTCTACGCTACGTACCTCGATCGGATAGCTTGCGTTACGGCATCCGATATTCAGCGCGTGGCACAAGCGTACCTAACTGAAGCCGCACGTACTGTAGGTTGGTATATCCCGCAAACAGCCTAGGCTGTCATGAAGCATTCGTTTGCCGAACGGGTAGTTGCGGTGCAGCTGGGCAACTGTCGGCTTTATGTACTGCCGCTTGCCGTGGAACAAGTTGTAACCCTGCGCGGATCGTTTTTGGCTTGGCCTGATGTAGCAGCCGGAGACCTGCTGCGTCAACGCCTGACCGTGAGCATGTTGGATCGCGGCACGGCGCAGCGGGACCGATTCGAGCTGGCGCGCTTGCTGGAAGACCGAGGAGCGCATGTAGGTTTTGGCAGCAGAGGACTACGCATAGAATTTACGGGACGCATGCTGCGCCGTCATGTGCCCGATGTGCTGCCGCTGATTGCAGAGCAGCTGCGCACGCCGCGTTTTGACCCTGAAGAATTTGAGAAAGTCCGCCGCCAGCTCGAAGCGCAACTCAAGCAAGCTCTGGAACAAACGGCTACCCGCGCTCGGGTGGCCCTAAGCCAACGGCTCTACAGCCCAGCGCATCCCAATTACGGACTGGATCCACGTGAAGCGCTGACCCGCCTTGCCGAATTAACGCTTGAGGACGTTAAAACCTATCACGCCACGCACTTTGGCGCTAACGAGCTCACGCTGGTTCTCGTGGGGCAAATACAGCCTGAAGCTGTAGTCCCCCTTGTGGAACGCTTTTTTGCAGACTGGGCGCTGCATGCAGCAACACCTTGTTTTACCGCTGCAGCTGCGCCACAACCGCCCGGACGTGAGCTGATTTATGTGCCTGATCGACAGAATCTTGACGTGTGCTTAGGACATGCTGTACCGCTGCGGCGCCAGGATCCAGACTACCTGCCTTTGTATGTAGGGACCTACATTCTGGGAGGCAATTTTTCTGCTCGCCTCATGGCTACTGTGCGAGACGAACGGGGACTAACCTATTGGATTCACGCCGGCCTAGAAGGTATCAATACGCTGCACGACGGCCACTTTCAGATTGACGTTACGCTCAGCCGGGATCAGCTTGAAGAAGGGCTAAAGGCGACGCTTGCAGAAGTTAGACGTTTTGTGGCTGAGGGCGTGACCGAGGCGGAGTTGGCAGAAAAGAAAGATACGCTAACTGGCTTGTTCCAAACGGGATTAAGTACAACGGGTGGGCTAGCTACGGCACTGCTGATTAATATTGAACGCGGCTTTGGTCCCGCATATCTAGATCGCTATCCTGAAGAAATCCGCGCGCTTACGCGTTCGCAAGTTAACGAAGCCGTTGCCCGCTATCTAAAACCGGATATGTTGCACACGGTCATTGCCGGCAGCATCCGGGCGCCCCAAGATGCAGTTTTGTAAGGTAGGCGGATCATTTACGGGTAGGGATAGGCTGTTATGTTTGACCTGAAATCCGGCAGGTCCGGTGCCGTTTTTGTTTCCGCCTGTAAAACAGGGCTATGGTAGATTGGGGGCCATCTTAAAACCAGGCGAACACGGTAGCCCTAAAAAACGCAGCAGGCCCGCCCCGCTAAAGGAAGCGGACCTGCTGCGTCCCCATCCACGAGAACACGGGCCTTGCGTGTTCGAAGCGATATATCGGCTGCAGGTCTTCCAGACTTAAGGGCTGCGTTCAAAAAATCACTGGCCGCCCAACGCTTGCTCATATAAGCGCCGTAGGGCGGGGAGAGCACGACGCACCATTTCTTCAACACTAAGGTCTGGTCGACTTTGGACCTCGTGCAGCTTGCGGCAGACAAGTTCCAAGGCGCCTTCAAGCCCATGGGCTTCAATGCTCCGACTGGTGGAATGACGGCGGCCTTTGGCATCGGTCCAGTAGCCTTGCACATAGGGCCGTCGCTGACCCTGACGGGTCATTTTCATGCTGAATCCGATGCCGAGGATGCCCGAGCGATTAATCGCTGCTAGGGCTTTCTGACGGGCTTCTGGCGTACGTAAGCGTAGCGTAGGGTCAATAGGGGGAGGTAATTCCTGCAGCAGACGGTCGCGGTAGGCTACAGCCGCCTCAAAAGCCTTCTCCGGAGAGCCATATTTGCTGTCAGAGAAAAACTGCGAGTAAGACTGGTTTTGACGCTGAATACGGACCTGCCAGCCATGTGTTTCACGCACATCAATGCGAAAAACATTGCGTGCTTTTTTCTCGCCTTTAGCGTCAGACATGGGCGAACCTCCTTATCTAACCATTTGGACAGATGTAGAGTGGAACAAGAAGATCGTGGTGGGGACTGACAAATTTACAGACAGTATTGCTTAGGTTCAATGCTGCTACAAAAAAGTCTACCTGTAAAATGGGATCGATTCCAAGTTTGCTTGTATGGTTATGCTTTGCTTTAGCAAGATTATCTTCTAAAAAGCTAAATAATTTTAGTGCAAATGCGTTTTGTATGGATTTTAGGGTTGAGCCTATGTTGGCTTGAGGGTGCCTGTCGTTTTCATGCGCCTGAGGCGACCTATCACGTTGTGGGTTATGTTTATGGCCCACGTATAGATAGTCTGGAGACGTTGCAGGTGGAAGGGCTAACGCACCTGAATTATGCTTTTGCCAATGTACGTCCGGATGGTCGTGTGGTTTTAGAGAGTCCTGCTGATAGCCAACGGCTTCGTCGTGTACTGGCTGCACGCGGGATTGCCGGTCCTAAAGTGTTGCTTTCTATCGGAGGGTGGTCTTGGTCCGATTACTTCTCGGAGGCGGCCTTGACGGAAGGGACGCGTCGTCGTTTTGCTGAAAGTGCTGCCGCATTGCTGGAGACCTTCGACCTGGATGGGCTGGACATCGACTGGGAGTATCCAGGCCAGGCCGGTGAAGGTAATGTTTATCGCGCAGAAGATCGGGAAAACTTTACGCTTCTACTGGCCACTGTGCGAGCACAACTGGCAGCGTTGGCACAGGTACGTGGCCGGCCGTATCTACTAACCATAGCTGCTGGCGTGGACTCAACCTATCTGGCACACATTGAGCTGGAGCAGATCCATCCCTTGCTGGACTTTATTAATCTGATGACCTACGATTTCCATGGGAGCTGGACGCCGCATACGGGTCATCATGCCAATCTTTACCCTACAGATTTAGATACTGAGCAGCTTGCCGTGGACGTTGTAGTGCAGCGGTATCTTCAGGCTGGGGTTCCGGCCAAAAAGCTCGTAATTGGGGTGCCATTTTACGGAAGGGGCTGGCAAGGGGTATGGCCAGCGCAGCAGGGACGTTATCAGCCCTACGAAGCGGTATTAGAGGAGAATTTGTCTTTTGCGCGGCTACAGGCGGAGTATATTGATCAAGGAGGCTTTGTGCGGTACTGGGATGCCGAAGCGCATGCACCGTATTTGTGGAATGCGGCGCGTCGGATATTTATTTCTTACGAGGATGCCCAGTCTTTGCAGGTGAAAGTGGCTTATGTGCAGAGACGGTGTTTAGGCGGGGTAATGTTCTGGGAGTACAGTGCAGACCCCTCGGGGGCGTTGCGAAAGGTGCTGATCGCAATAAATCGGCCATTCCAATAAATAAAAAAGCGGGAGTGTACATCCACGTACACTCCCGCTACGCTAAAGCCCTGAACCTACTCAGGCGTACCTTCGGGTGTGGCTTCAGGTTTTTCTGAAGGAGACGCCTCGGCAGCCGGACGTGCTTCAAAGATCAGCTCGCCGGGCTTGACCGACTCGTCGTAGTGGATGAGCACGCGGTCTCCCTCTTTGATTGTATTGCTCAGGATGGCTTCTGCCAGGGGATCCTCGACATATTTTTGGATTGCCCGGCGCAAGGGCCGCGCGCCAAACTGCGGATCGTAGCCTTTGTCCACCAGAAAGTCCCGGGCTGCTTGCGAAAATTCGACCTGGATGCCCAGATCGCCGGCCCGCTTGAGCAGATCGGCTACCATCAGGTCGATGATCTGGTAAATGTGCTGTTTTTCCAGGGGCTGGAAGACGATCACATCGTCAATGCGGTTAAGGAACTCGGGGTTGAAGACGCGCTTGAGTGCATCCTCAACGGTGGATTTCATGGCTTGATAATTGAAAGGCTGCTCGGCTTGGGTAAAACCAATGCCTTTGCCCAAGTTTTTGATTTCCCGAGCCCCGATATTCGAGGTCATGATGATGATCGTATTTCGGAAGTCGACGCGACGGCCCAGTCCGTCGGTAAGAATGCCGTCGTCAAGCACTTGCAAAAGGATGTTAAAGACATCGGGGTGGGCCTTTTCGATTTCATCGAGGAGTACGACCGAATAGGGTTTGCGGCGCACTTTTTCGGTAAGCTGTCCCCCTTCTTCGTAACCCACGTAACCCGGCGGAGCCCCAATGAGGCGGCTGACGGAGAATTTCTCCATGTACTCGCTCATGTCGATGCGAATGAGCGCATCTTCAGAGTCGAACAGATAGGCCGTCAGCGCCTTAGCCAGTTCGGTTTTGCCCACACCCGTGGGTCCTAGAAAGATGAATGAACCGATGGGCCGTTTGGGGTCCTTCAGGCCGGCACGCGTACGCCGGATGGCCCGCGACAGCTTGGAGATCGCCTCGTCTTGGCCAATAACCCGGCTTTTGAGCGCCTCTTCCATGCGCAAAAGCTTTTTCTGCTCGGGCTCGGTAATTTTATCGACCGGAATGCCCGTCATCATGGCCACGACTTCGGCGATGTCTTGGGCCGTGACCTCGTGCACTTCGTGCTGGATGCGCTCTTCCCAGGTTCGCTTGGCCTCTTCGAGCTCTTCCAGTAGTTTCTTTTCACGGTCGCGTAGCCGCGCAGCTTCTTCGAAGCGCTGGCTTTTGACCACGCGATTTTTTTCTTCGCGCACGCGTTCGATTTCTTCCTCAAGTTCGACGATTTCTTTGGGTACGCGAATGTTCTTGAGGTGTACGCGTGCTCCTGCTTCGTCCATCACATCGATGGCTTTGTCGGGCAAGAAGCGATCGGTAATGTACCGCTCTGAGAGTTTGACGCACATTTCGATCGCTTCATCGGTGTAGCGGACGTTGTGGTGCTCTTCGTAGCGATCCTTGATTTTGCGTAGGATTTCGATCGTTTCCTCCGGGGTAGATGGATCTACCATGATTTTCTGGAAGCGGCGATCCAATGCCCCGTCTTTTTCGATATACTGTCGGTATTCATCCAGCGTGGTGGCCCCAATGCACTGGATTTCTCCGCGAGCCAGGGCAGGCTTGAACATGTTGGAGGCGTCCAACGAACCCGAGGCTCCTCCGGCTCCAACGATGGTATGCAGCTCATCAATGAAGAGAATGACGTCAGGGTTTTTCTCGAGTTCGTTCATGACAGCCTTCATGCGTTCCTCGAATTGGCCACGGTACTTGGTACCAGCAACCAATGCGGCCAAATCGAGCGAAACGATGCGCTTGTCGTAGAGCACGCGGCTCACTTTACGCTGGACAATGCGCATGGCCAGCCCTTCGACGATGGCTGTTTTGCCCACGCCGGGGTCTCCAATCAACACCGGATTGTTTTTCTTCCGGCGGCTAAGGATCTGTGCCACGCGTTCGATCTCGCGTTCCCGTCCAATGACAGGATCCAGCTTGCCCTCTTCGGCCAGTTTGGTCAGGTCACGGCCGAAGTTGTCCAGCACGGGGGTTTTGCTCTTTTCCATTTTCGTATACTCTCGGCCATATCCGGAGGAAAAGCGGCTGCCGCTACCGCTGGTGCGTGCAGAAGCCTTGCCGCTGAGGATTGCGTCCAGCTCGGCTCGCACGGCATCGTAAGTTATGGAAAAACCCTGCTGCAGAATCTGGGCGGCAATGTTTTCCTCGTCTCGCAGTAAGCTCAGCAGCAGGTGTTCGGTGCCAATGACGTCGCTTTTGTAGAGTTTGGCTTCTAGGTAAGTAATTTTGAGCACCTTTTCGGCCTGCTTCGTCAACGGCAAGTTACCTACGACGGTAGCTGGGCCGCTGGTGCTGCGGACCGCATCTTCGATTGCTTTTTTGAGCTTCAGCAGGTCGCATCCAAGGTTGCGAAGGATCTGTACGGCAATGCCTTCGCCTTCTCGGATGATGCCTAGCAATAGATGTTCCGTTCCGATGTAGTCGTGTCCTAGCCGGATCGCTTCTTCTCGGCTGTAGGAGATTACGTCACGAACGCGGTTGGAGAAGTTCCCTTCCATGCTAACTTCCGAATACGTGCTTGGTGGCAGCCCTACAAGCTCAGGGTGCGTTGTAGGCTGTCGCAAAGCTGCTCAGCGCCTTGGGGTGCTGAGCTAAAGCTGTTAACCGAGGCGGTTTTTCCCAGTTCCAACGAAAAACGCGGGGCGGCGCCTACCCACCCCGCGCCGAAAGCTGGTTGGGAGGCAGGCTCAGACAGCAAAGCTGGAGCCGCAGCCACAAGTTTGGGTCGCATTGGGGTTGTTAAATACAAAGCCACGTGCATTGAGTCCATCATGATAATCGATCGTTGTGCCCATGAGGTAAAGCCCGTGGCGCCGATCCATGTAAATGGTAATGCCCTCTACCTCGAACTCCAGGTCATAATCTCGCTTGCGGTCAAACCCCAGCAGGTAGCTCATGCCGGAACAGCCTCCTCCGCGCACGCCCACCCGAAGCCCATAACCTTCTGGGATTTGCTTGGTCTGCATAATTTTACGAATCTCCTGCGCCGCACGCGCTGTAAGCTGCACCGGCGCTTGAAGGGTGGTGGTGCTCATAACGCCCTATCTCAGCGTTGGGGTTTTTCGTACTGATCTGTGAACGTGAAGGGTTGGCTGCTGTTCCGTTAGTGTAGTGGGCGGGCCAAGACAACGGGAGCTTTACGAGTTAGCAGACGTCCGCCTTGGGCATCTAAGGCTTCAAACAGCACGATATACAGCCCAATAGGCAGCTCTCGTCCCTCATCGTCTCGTCCATCCCACAGGAGCATGCCTTCGGAGCTGGCTACTACAGGTCCTAGTTTACGCACCAAGCGGCCATAACTATCGAAGATTTGGGCTTTGGCCAGAGCGCCTGTTATGGGTAAACGAAAACGTAAAAGCGCCACATCATCAATCCCATCTCCATCTGGAGAAAAGGGTGAAGGGGTGATCCATAGGGTCGGGGTTTGTCCCGGAGGATCGGTAGAGGTTATGCGGGCTGCATTCGGACGCCCTGGTGTGCCGCCTGAAGGATCTGGACTGGTAGTCCAGTTAGCGGGATCATCGGAAGGGCCATCAGGCAGGATGCGTTCCAGCGCCAGCCCTGTAGCATCCCGTATCCCTTTTTGATGCCAGGAGGGCTTGTAGGCGACAGCATCCAGGGTGTAATCTAGGTAACGCAGATGCACCCAGTCCCCTTCATTGCGAAGGTTTAGACTGCTTTGGCGAATGGGTAGCCATATCGTGCCGGGTTGCCGGGTTGCTCCAGGAAATGCGGCTTCAAAAAACGCTATTGGATCGGCATTGGCGGGCACGCTGAAAATTAGTACAAAGCTATCTGGCGCTACGGCCTGAAAGCGACCTGGTAGGTAAAACGTGTCGGCACGCCCTAGCTCGTTAGCCCGGTTGGTCCAATAGATACCTTCCAGATTTAGGTAATAGGGCGCCCGATTAAGCAGCTCGAGGTATTCGGGTTGGTCTGGGTAGCCGTCATAGGGATTGGCACGGGGAGCATACAGAATTTCATTGATTTTGAGGGAGCCAGGTGGCGGGGGGTAAGCTAAAGGACGGGTAGTGGGGGCCATGCATTGACCTTTTAGATCGCAAAGCCCTTCGACGGTAAGGTAGCGTTGATGCAGTGTCGTTGCAAAGCGTAAGACGATCTGCTGCTGTGCAGCGTGCCACACGGCTTCCAGCGGATGTGTGCCGTCCTCGAGCCTAAAGGCATCGGGACGGACCGTATAGGGCTGTAGCGGTTCATCGACGTTCAGGACTACGGTTGTTTGTTCCTGGACTGCAGCAAAAAGTAGTAAGGGAGCTTTGAGGTCAGGTTCGTAGCGGCTATTGACGCGACCAGGAGTGGCGCCTTCTGGGGCATTCGAGGGAGCCCAGTTTTGAACCATTGTGGCTGGAAGTTCTGGGTCTCGCCGTTCCAGTGAGCGTCCAGCTTTGCCCATGCGGGCTGTATAAGCCATGCTGTCGATCACGACCCCATCGCGTCGGGTTAGCACCACAACGTCACCATCGTTATTCAAGGCTGACCAGCTCGGAGGCTGCACGATGTAGGCTAAGGGACCAAAGGTGTCTTGCAGGAGGGCCGCATTTTCGGCTACAACAACGTAAGCGTTTGGACCGACAAGGAAGGGGCGATGACTTAGCGGGATGGGTTGTCTACGGGCATCGTACCACTGTAGCTCTTGCAGGTTGATGGCATGGGAGGCACGGTTATAGAGTTCAAAAAATTCTAAACCGCTTGCAGGAGGAGCATAGAATACTTCGTTGAGGATAACTTCAGCCGGCTCAATGGATTCGGGGTCGCCAGGAAAAGTAAACGAATAAGCCTGGTCGGAAATAGGATTGCCGATTGTGTCGGCAATCTGCGTAAGGTGCAGCGTGTAGGTTTCGCCGGCGGCCATAGGAAAGGCAAGTTGAAGGGTATAGTGGGCTCTGGGGGAGGCCGGGCAGTCCAGGATGTTTGCGACTTCACGGGCTGGCGTGATGCGGTAGTAGGCCGGGTTACAGCCGTGGACGGGTTCGCTAAAGTGCACACCGAGGTGTTGGCTGTTTTCCGGATAGGCTTCCAATAGGTAAGGGGGTTGTGTGTCGGTGCGTACAATCACTGCTAAGACGGTGTCGCGCAGTTGGTTACCAGCTAAGTCGTATAGATTCCGTACGTAGAGCATGTAGGTATCCGAAGGGGGGATGTAAGCAAAGCGTAGCTGTACTTCTTGGCCTAAAGGTGTTCCGCTCCAGTAGTGGGCTTCGGGAGAGCCTAGGTGTTCAAGGAAAAACGCATCAGGGGTTACGCGCGCAGTATCCATCACTTCAGAGAAGCTGAGCACAAATGCTCGGAGTGGTTGCCGATAGATAGCCGAAAGGATACGGGGAGGGGTTCGATCAGGGCGTTCGGTTTCGCCGGCCACAAGGAGGTTGTCGAAGCCGTAGTTTTGGGCTGTAGTGGCGGTATGCTTGACCCATAGTCCAAAGAAGCGGCTATGCCAGTAAGTGGCATCTTGGGCTTCAAAGAGGACCTGACCATCTAAAGAGACGGTCCAGTGGCCGGTTTCGCTGCGGAGAACGCGTAGCGTATGGGTTCCTTGCAGCTCGGTCAAAATGGGGCTACTTCGGCCCAGGAGCGTGCGGCGGGTGGCAGGATCCCCATCTTGGCGATAGAGGCGTATTTCGTCGCTATTGTTGGTGCCGAGTTGTACAAAATAGCCTTGGAGAGGGGTGCGTAGGTCAGCGGTGCTGGCCATAAGATAGATACGTAAGCCATTGAAATTACTAAAATTAACGTTTTCGTAGTGAAAGGTAAGTTGCCAGACGCCCCAGCAGACTTGGGAGGGGGTGCTCAGGAACAGGGTGTCGGCAGCTGGGGGGCCATTGGTGCGGAGATATGGATTCCCATTGAAGGAATCGATGATCCAGTAGGTCGTAGTTCCTTGCCAGGGAGGGTTGTGGAGAAAGTCGCCATCGTCGAAGTTTTCAATAAGCTGGGCATAGAGGGGTAAAGGCAAGCTCCAGAGGAGTAAGTAGAGCAAGCGCATCATTTCCGTTATTGCAATTCAGACAAGTCCAAACTGTTTTCGCAAGATCCATTCTACAGCAAGAAGGAAAATCAAGATTATTAAAAAAGGCCATTGGGTACGCAAGCGCCATTCAGCCAGCTGGACCGTTTCGGTGGGTTGCAGCAGGCCAGCTGCGCGTAGCTGGTCGGCCAATTCCGGTAGCGTTTGCAGGGTAAGCATCTGTCCTCCCGTGCGGCGGGCGAGTTGCTGCAGTAGGTGGGGATCGGCCCAGGGGGTTTGGAACTCAATTGTGGATAGGCCTACTGAAAAATGTCCCTGATCTTGGCCTAATTCAAGACCTGCACGGGTAGCGGTAGCTTGATAAAAATACAAGCCCTGAGGTAGGGCCAGCGTTTCCAGACGGTATCGGCCATTTCCGAGGGGTTCCATCCGGAAGGGATAGCGGGTGCTATCAGCATCCCATACGTTTACCTGCAGCTCCGCATCACTGACGGGTAGTAGGCGCTCGTCGTAGACTTCTCCCATCAGTCGAATGGGTTCCCCTTCATTAAAGGTCTCACGCTCGGGCCAAACGCGCACTAGGCGGTCTTCGACAGGGGCCGTAAGCCATTCGATGGTATTGAGGAGTACTGTTTCCCAGAGGGTATGTAAAGGGGAAAGGGCTTCAGGCAGGTTACTCCAGCGCCAGGTGCCGCTGCCAAGCCACAAAGCAGCCCTTCGGCCGCTGCGTTCACGTACGATAAATAGCGGCTGTTCTTGGCCTGTAGGTGTTAGCCCTGTGGCGAGAGTGTGGGCGTCGGGGCTTACTTGCCAGGTTGCATTGCGGGTTTGCAGGGGTGGAAGCTGGTGTTGGCGTGCAAGCAAGGCATTAGAGAGGGTAAAAATAGGATGGGTTTGGGCTTCAGGACGAATCTGAAAGGCAATTTCTGTAAGGCCGGATGTATTTTGGGTGGGGCGAGCTGGTAGCAGGTCGGTCCATATTTCTAGACGGGCTAGATCTGTTTGGGGGCTTAGGAGCAGCAAGAAAGGGCGTTGTTCCATAGCCTGACGCAAGCGCGTTAGGTGTTGGGGGTCAGCATTGCGTCCGGGGTAACCGGCTAGCAGGAGTAGGTCGAAACGCTCCAGTGTATCCGGAAGGGGACCCCCGTAGAAGCGTTGCCCGTCGCGCTGGGCGCGTGCAGTTACTTCAAAATCAGCATTGCTATTTAGGATGCGCTGCAGGTTTGCTAGATCCGGTTCGGGAGCTGCGGCCAAAAGTAGGAGTTGGCGTTTGCGGTCGAGGACCCGAACAAGTACGCTATAGCTGTTATTGCGATCTGTAAATTCTCCTTCCAGTACTTCAGCCTGCACTTCAACATGGTGCCAGCCCGGAGTTTCTGGGGTATACTCGAAAGAAAACGCAACGTTTTCCTGAGTTTGGGTTAAGGTGTGTTGACGCTGGGCTACCCGGCGGCCGTTGGCGTAGAGGGTTACGGTAAGGGTAGTGCCGACAAATCCGTTACTTTGGAGGTAGGCCGTTATAGGTAGGGGGGCATGTGTATAGGTTAAGGTATTGGTTTCGACGCGGTCGACGCGTATATCGCGAGGGCGTGTGGTATCACCAATAGCAACGGTGAAAATCGGTATGCTTTGCCGCGTAGCCAGATGGAGCGGGGAAGGGCCTTCATTGTACTGACCATCGGTGAGTAAGACAATGGCATGGAGTCGGGGATGACGTTGAAGTACTTCTTGAAGTGCTTGGGTGATATTGGTGCGCGGCTGTTGGAGACGCAGCGAATCTACAAGATGCTGTGGGTTTACAGGAAGGGGATCGAGGGTGCTGCCAAAGCGATAAAGATGGAGTTGGGCATCTTGTAGTGCGGCCCAGGGAAACTGTTGTTGGAGGGTTTGGGCAATGTTGCTGTCGCGGGCCGCGAGGGGAATGCTGGCGCTGTTGTCAAATAGTACAGCCAGCTCGGGAGGAGTTTGTTGGTGCTTTTGAAGTGGCCAGACAGGATCCGTCAAGAGGACGACCAGCAAGAGCAGGGTGGTAGCTCGTAGTGCAGTGAGTAGGAGCTGTTGTTTTCGGGTAAGGCCGGGGGTTTGGCGATAGCTCCAGATGGCCCAGGCCAGGACGGCTAAACCGATGAGGCTTATTCCTAAAAAGGTTAAGGTTGTTTGCATAATAATCCGTTATTGCAATGCAAAAAACCCAGGAAGCAAAGACCTAGCAGAAAGCACCTCCGGCTCAAGGGGACGATCCTGCCAAACAGGTAATTCTGGACAATGCTCTACCATCACCTGTCTACAAGCTCCGCACGGACTTGTGCGCTCAGGCCGACGCACACAGGAAAGATAAAGGGCTCGCCACCGACCAGGTCCAAGTCCATAGCTAAGCGCTGTACTAACGGCATTGCGCTCGGCGCAAAGCGTGCGCGTCCAATCGCGATGTTCTACATTGACCCCCGGAATGCACCTTCCGTCATCAAGCTCTAGTAAACAGCCAACCGGAAAAGAGCTCTCTGGCGTATGCGCATAAGCTGCCACCTTACGCGCCTCTTGAATGCCCTCAGTAGCATGGCTAATGCGCTTTGTCCAAAACGGCGAAAGCTCACCTTGAGGCATTGGCAGGTTTTCGCAGGAAGTTGCCACAAAAAGCCGATCGCTTTCAGGTCGAAAGCGGGGAAAAAGGTCTTCCTGGAATCCCTCCAGCAGGGCTTGCGCTTCCAGGTCTAAAGGCTCCGAAAGCATGATGGCCACCACATCTCGACGCCCAAGTGCTATGGCTGTGGTCAGCGCATTGTGCAATGCCGGGATGGTTAGAGAAAATGACGCGTTTTCTACGCGCACGCCAGGAACATAGTAACCATCTGAAAAAAGAAGCACCACCGCACTAGGGCGATGTGAATAGGGTACGTAAGCCCGTTTTAAATAGCGTAAAAGCCGAGCTTCAAGTGTCGACAGCACACCAGAAAACAGAAATTTTTTCCTTGAGGGAAAGTGCTTATCCGATAGGCTTCAGGAAGTTTCCCCAAAATATGATCTCCAGAGCATGGTCAGACGTTTTATCTGAAACGCCAGCTCATGCTGATGACCCGATGCGTGCTTTCGAGTTGTTTGTAGCGCTACGCTATCTGCGGGGCGCACAGGGACGGGAAGAAGGCCGTCACTTTTTACGGTTTATCACCTATATTGCTATAGGTGGTGTTGCTGTTGGGGTGGCTGCATTGCTTTTGGCCCTGTCTATTGCCCATGGCTTCAGTCAAGCTATCGAGGAAAAAATCACCGGCTTTGGGGCACATGTCCAAGTTGAGAATCTACGTGACGCAGCCCTAAGCGATGCTTCTTGGATGGCTGCAGCGCTTACCCGCCTACCGGGCGTTGCCGCTGTAAGACCCGTCGTGCAAGAATTCGTTTTGCTTCGTTCCAGGGCACGTGCGATTGATGGCGTAGCGCTCTGGGGTAGCCCAACGCTGCCTGTGTATTTACAAGAACATCTTATTGCGGGGCATGCAACGTTTACCCCCGACTCAGCCGGACGATACGGCCTTGTGCTAGGCCGTACGCTGGCCGAACAGCTTGGCCTACAGGTCGGCGATCCGGTCACGTTGTTTTCGCTACGCCGATTCACCGACGTTCGTCCAATCCCCAGAATCCGACAATTCTATGTGGCCGGATTATACGAAACGCTCCTGGCTGACTTCGACCGTATGTATGTGTTCACTGCAATAGAAGCTGCCCGAATGCTTCTAGACTATGGCCCCGACGAGGTCACTCGCTTTGACCTAACCCTTACCGACGTTCGACAAGCACGTGCTGTTGCCGATGCCATTGAGGCTGAATTTGGACTACCTGTCATTGCACGCACCATCTATGAGGTATTCCGCAATCTTTTCGCCTGGGTGCATCTACAGGAAAGTATTATCCCCCTGGTTATCAGCATTATTGTAATTGTAGCGGCTTTTAACATGCTGGCTGTACTGCTTATGCTTATTCTGGAAAAAAGCCAGGAGATCGGCATCATGGCCAGCATGGGTGCATCTCCTTCCAAACTACAACGACTCTTTTTGTACTTAGGGCTGCTCATTGGGCTAAGCGGAACTCTTGTCGGCGAGGTGCTGGCTTTAACAATAGCTATACTTCAGCAACACTTTGGCCTAATCCCACTTCCTGCAGAAGCCTATTACATGGCTACAGCTCCTGTAGCCCTGCGTGCATGGGATTTTCTTATTGTAGGGATACTTACAGTGCTTCTTTGTGCCTTGGCTGCGTATATTCCAGCACGGATTGCTTCCCGAATCGATCCGGTACGGGTGATCCGCTTCCGTTAACGGCTGCATAAGCTCATGCAGGAAACTGCTTTACACCTGCGTGTTTACCTCTTCAGCGTGCTCCGAGAACGCCTGGGACACGAAATGCTGGAAATCGTACTCCCGGCACCGGCTACCGGTAAGCACTTGCTGGATTACCTGATGGTGCGCTTTCCAGAAATTACTGCTTACCGATCCGTCATTCGTTTGGCTGTAAATCACACGTACGTTCCCGAATCAACCTTTTTGGCCGAAGGTGACGAAATCGCACTCATTACTCCTGTTAGTGGTGGTTAAGCGCTCATGCCTTATGCTCCAATCCTGGCTTTTGGCATTATTGGTATTGCTTGCCGCTTGCCGGCAGCCAAACAACCCCCCAGTCTTACGCCATGCGAAAGCGACCATAGAACGGTTGGATGAACGGCTCGATGCGCTCTTGGACCTGCAGGCACCGGTTGAGATTTTGGCAGAGGGATTTCTCTGGGCAGAAGGTCCAGTTTGGGTCCCCCAAGACACCGCGCTGCTTTTTTCGGATATTCCTCGCAATACCGTCTATCGCTGGACGAATCAGCATGGACTTGCTGTTTATCTTCGGCCTGCCGGCTACGTCGCCGGTGAAAATCCCCCGGGGCGGGAGCTCGGCGTCAACGGCCTTGCTCTAGATCCGCAGGGTAGGCTTGTTATGGCTGATCACGGTTTACGCCAAATCAGTCGCCTAAATCCAGATCAATTTACAAAGACCGCTTTAGCTCAACGGTATCAAGGACGACGCCTGAACAGCCCAAATGATCTGGTTTTTCGTCGCAATGGGGCTTTGTTTTTTACAGATCCTCCCTATGGCTTGGAAGGCCTAAACGCTTCTCCACTTAAAGAATTGCCTTTTAACGGTGTCTATCGGTTAGATCTCGACGGCACCCTGACGCTACTCCTTGACTCCTTGCGCTTTCCCAACGGGATTGCGTTATCTCCAGATGAAAATGGACTCTACGTTTCGCAATCCGACCCTGAAGCCCCGCGTTGGTACACTTACCAGCTCAATGAAGCTGGAGACATAATAGGGGGGCACGTATTGTTTGACGCCCAGTCACTTATGACTGAAAATCGCCCTGGGCTTCCGGATGGAATGGCGATCGATGCGCAGGGAAATCTTTTTGCCACTGGACCAGGGGGGGTCCTAATTCTGACGCCTGATGGTGAGCATCTGGGAACCATCCGCCTAGATCGTGCTGCAGCTAACTGTGCTTTTGGAGACGATGGCTATAGCCTCTATATCACGGCTACTGACCAACTTTTACGGATTCGCACACGAACACGGGGAAAAGGCTTCTGAGGTTTGCCTATGGAACGGCTTACGGAAACTACCTGGCTACGGCTTTTGACGACCACCCTACCGGTTGCCGATGCTGTATCGTTCTTGCAAACTCCTGACGCAGGGGGCCTGGCGCTGTTTTTAGGAACGACACGGCGATGGACAGAAGATCGAGAAACGCTTGCGCTTTACTATGAAGCCTATGAGCCTATGGCTTTGGCCGAAATGGGGCGCTTGTCAGACGAAGCCTTTCGTCGCTGGCCTGTGCGTCGGCTATGCCTCTGGCATCGATTGGGCGAAGTCCCACCAGCCGAAATTAGCGTCCTCATCGGTGTGGCCACGCCACATCGCGCAGAAGCTTTTGAAGCCTGCCGCTATCTTATTGATGCGTTAAAGCGTCAAGTCCCTATTTGGAAACGCGAAACTTTATCTGACGGCCATCAGATCTGGGTTGAGGAGGGAATACCCGAACCTAAGCAAGCATAGGCAAGCCATATGCGCATTGGCTTTGTGCAATACTGCCCGGCCTTTTTACAAGTTGATTCCAACCGCCAAACCATTACGTCACTTCTTGAAGACGTTCGTGCAGACTTACTGGTGTTTCCTGAGCTGTGTCTAACAGGCTATTTCTTTGCTTCTGCTGAGGAACTACTTTCGGTAGCCGAACCCATACCCGATGGCCCCACAACCTCCTGGCTAACCACCCTAAGCCGACGCACTGGTGCTGTTCTGGTTGCGGGACTTCCGGAACGCGATGGCGCACATTGCTACAATAGTGCAGTTGTCGTAGGACCTGAGGGGTACATCGGCCACTATCGCAAGGTGCACCTTTTTTACGAAGAGAAGCTATACTTTCAGCCTGGCAACTTGGGGTTTCCTGTCTTTACGGTAACCGATCGTAGGGGGGAGGCTTATCGATTAGGCGTCATGATCTGCTTTGACTGGTACTTTCCGGAAGCTGCGCGGACGCTTGCCCTACAAGGTGCGGATATTATTGCCCACCCTGCTAATCTAGTTCGGCCGGACTGTCCCCGGGCCATGCCTATCCGGGCGCTTGAAAATCATGTTTTTACCGTTACAGCCAATCGCTACGGCAGTGAATCTAACGGCCGGGAAACGCTTAGCTTTATTGGCCAGAGCCTGATTTGTGATCCCGCAGGCAGGGTTTTGGTGCAAGCATCTAGGGTAGGCGATGCCGTGGAAGTGGTCGAAATTCAACCCACTGAAGCTCGCAATCGGCGTATCACATTGCACAACGACTTGTTTGCCGACCGACGTCCTGAATGTTACCGGCTCAGCTGAAACCACGCAAACTGCTGAAGATTCTTTTCGATACGGGTTTCAGGGTCAGGATCCAGGTCCGGCACAAATGCTTCACCTGTAAGCTCTTCATAAAGTAAGATGTAGCGTTGGGCAATTTCGATGCGCACTTCATCAGGCAGGTCAGGAAGCCTTTGCCCTGGCTTCCCCATAAAGCCCTGTGCCATCAGCCATTCGCGTACAAATTCTTTGGAAAGCTGTCGCTGTGGCAACCCCTTACGCAGGCGCTCCTCATATTCGTCAGCGTAAAAATAGCGCGATGAGTCTGGCGTGTGCACCTCATCGATGAGCCGTAATGTGCCGTCTTCGTCAAAGCCGAACTCGTATTTGGTATCGACTAAGATAAGGCCGCGGCGCTCAGCCATTTCAGTGCCTCGCCGAAACAAAGCCAACGCCAGCTGTTCGAGCCGGTCAAACGTTTCCGCGTCTATCAGGCCGCGCGCCAGGATCTCCTCACGGCTGATGTCTTCGTCGTGACCTTCTACGGCTTTGGTAGCAGGGGTCAAGATGGGTTCAGGGAGGCGTTCGTTTTGCACCAACCCTTCGGGCAGGCGTTTACCGCAAAGCTGCCGGACGCCACTCTGGTAAAGGCGCCAAGCGTGTCCGGCCAGGTAGCCCCGTACGACAAACTCGATAGGAATGGGGTGGCAGCGGCGGGCGACCGTTACATTGGGATCCGGTACGGCTACCACATGGTTGGGGACTACATCGGCGGTATGCTGAAAAAAATACGCTGCTAGTTGGTTGAGCACTTGGCCTTTAAAGGGGATGGTCTGGCGCAGCACATGGTCAAAAGCCGAAATTCGGTCTGTAGTAACCAGCACCAGTAGGTGATCGACGGTATAAACATCCCGTACTTTACCCCGATACGGCGTGCCTAGTGCACTTAGGTTGGTCTGTCGCAGCGTACGTTCGAGCTGGGCCTGAAGTAGGGTGTTCTCAATCATGCACGTTGACGGCAGTCGCTAGTGTACCGTACCTTGAGTTGTGGAATCACGAGCACCTCCAGGGGCGGATCTTGGCGAAGACCTTCGACGCGCTCAACCAGAAGACGGGCAGATTCCTTGCCCACGGTGTGCATGTTTTGCGAAACGCTTGAAAGGCCCACATACTCGCTAGTTTTAATATCGTCGTATCCTACCAGGGCCACGTCTTCAGGTACACGCAAGCCAGCTTCTCGGAGGGCCTTCCAGGCGCCGAGGGCTTGTACATCGCTGCTGGCAAAGACAGCGGTCACGCGGGGCGTAATATCCAGCAGCTCCTGCATGGCTTCATAGCCGGCTTCTTCGCTAAAGCCGGCATGTTTTTCCGTTTTTCCGGCACGAACCAACTCTGGATCGTAAGGAATGCCGGCAGCTTCCAGGGCTTCGCGATAGCCTGCAATGCGGTCAAGCTGAAGGCTTCCTTCGGTATGGGAGCGGATCATGCCGATCCGGCGATGTCCACAAGCAATAAGGTGCTGTACGGCAATTCGGGCGCCGGTGCGATCGTCCCAGTAAAAACAGTCAAAATCCGTGTGATGATATCCTACCATCACCACCGGCGCATGGAGTGCACGCAGTTCCAGCGTCAGTTTTTCGTCAGGCGGTAGTCCGATAAGCAGCAGACCGTCGACAGCACCGCGGCGTAGAAAGTTCAGCAATTTCTGCTGGGGGTACTTAGAACCCAGGTCGCTGAGCAGGAGGTCGGCGTCGACGTTTTCTAGGGCTGTGCGGACGCCTTTAAGGATTTCGTTGTGGAAAGGCGTGGTAAACGAAGTTACTGCGACGGCCAGGACACGGGTTTTCTTTTGGGCGAGGGTTCGGGCCGTGCGGTCGGGACGAAACTGCAGCTTTTCAATAGCACGTAGCACGCGCTGGCGCGTTTCGTCGGATACGTCGCTAGAATTGTTCAGTACGCGCGAGACGGTTGAAATGGCTACGCCGGCCTCGCGGGCCACATCGTAGATTGTGACTTTGTCTTTTTTTTCTCGCCGAATGCGCTGGGCCATAGACGAAGTCTCCGGTTGCCGTAATCGGTTGCTATGGTGATTCCCTAAATGTGCCAGGAAAGTTCCCAAAAGTACACTTTATGCAGTGCAAAATATTTGGGGTATTTTGGAAGTGTGGAGTTGTTTTTATGTTTGATAAGTTTTATTATCAAACATAAAGAAAACCCTAAAACCCAATCCCTATGACCCAGCTGCTTCCATCACCGTCGCCGTTGCCTCAAACGCCTTCTGGTGAAGTTAACCTTTTGGCATTATACCTGGAGCGCTTCGATCGGCCAAATACGCGACGCGCCTACCAAAACGACTTAATCGATTTTTTTGGCACACCGGAGGTTACGCTGGAGCGCGTTCGGCACGTCACGTTTGTGGAAGTCAATCGGTATCTACAAGCGCTTGAAGCACAGCACCGCAAACCAGCAACACTGCATCGCCGCTTAGCAGCCCTGCGAGGTTTTTTCGACTGGCTGGTGGCTTTGGGGGCCTTGACCCATAATCCGGCCCACCGGCAGCTTGTGCGCCGCCTGCAGCCCATTCATGCCTCCAGTCGAAGCGTGCTATACCTGACAGCGGAGGAAGCTGCCCGGCTCTTAGAGGCCGCCGGATCGGATCCTAAGGCAGGTCTGCGTGACTATACGCTCCTGCTCACATTGATTTTTTGTACGCTGCGACGCAGTGAGGCAGCTGCTATGGATGTCCAGCACCTGCGGCGCTTAGGAGCTTACTGGGTACTGGAACTACCCCAAACCAAAGGCGGCGCCCACCAGTTCGTTAAGGTGCCCGAGGCCGTTGTAGAGGCTATCGAGGCCATGAAAAACCACTACGGTATCGTGCAAGGGCCGCTGTGGCGTAGCTTAAGCCGGCGTAACTACGGTAGACGGCTTACACCGCATTCGATTTATCGGATAGTTGTACAAGCTGCCCAGCGGGCCGGCTTGCCTCATATTGGAGCACACACCCTGCGACACACCGGATGTACGTTGGCCTTAGAAGCTGGGGCCTCACTTGAACAGGTACAGGCCCATGCCCGACACCGACACATTGCCACAACGCTACGCTACATTCATCAACGCGATCGGCTGGCCTCAAGTGCAGCCGATTTTATTCGGATTGAGTTGCCGCGCAAACCTTAACGATACCATCGCTCCGGCACCCGAGGTCCCGCAGGATCAGGCAATCGTCGCCGAGGGCCACGATCTCCTTGGAATCGTGGCAGGGGCGGTACCGGCCGCCGCCAAGGATCCCCTCCTGGAGGCGGATCCTGCGAGGAACCAGAATCATTATTGTTTTTCCAGAAAAAGTGCCACAGCAACGTGCCTAGAAGCATCGGCGCCAAGGCCAGCAAAAACCCTATGACCTGATAAACCCATTCCATGACAACCCACCAACCAGTCCCATGCAATCGCTTTCAGGCATCCGGCTTTTAAGCAATTATAAAAATTATGCGCCGGAAAGCAAGTCAAGCCCAAAGAAAAATCCCTAAGTAACCATGCCCGTAGTACCCGAGCTGGTTAAGCACCTGGCCAGCTGGCAGATGCAGCAGGCCGACGAGAACGTGTTTCTTATTTTGGCTGGCCCCACTGCGGTAGGAAAAACCGAGCTCAGTCTTGAGCTGGCTGAAAGGCTAAATGCTGAGATCGTCTCAGCCGACAGCCGGCAGATTTATCGCCAGCTGACTATTGGCACAGCCAAGCCAGACGCAGAAGCACGGGCCCGCGTGCGGCATCACTTTATTGATGAGCTTGACTTGGGGGAGCCGTTTTCTGCCGGGCATTTTGCTTTTGAGGCCTGGAAGCGCATAGCCGACATCCTCAGCCGGGGGCATGTCCCCCTGGTTGTGGGAGGCTCTACGCTGTATCTTACTGCCTTACAGTTTGGACTTGCCGAAATCCCCGACATTGATCCCGCAGTGCGCCGGTGGCTTCAAGAACGCCTCTTACGTGAAGGTCCCGAGCAGCTCTACAAGGAGTTAATCCAGGTAGACCCCCAGGCCGCAAGGCGACTAGATCCCTCCAAAACTCAGCGTGTATTGCGTGCCTTAGAGGTCTATCATGGTACCGGTCGTCCTCTTACAACCTACTATCAAAATCACCGGCGCCCCCCCTATCAATTCCGGACACTTGTGCTTTATCGTCATCGTCCATTGCTTTACGAACGCATTAATCGCCGCGTTGATGCGATGCTTGAAGCTGGTCTGGTTCAAGAGGTAGAATCCATTCTAAAAGCCGGCTATAACCCAGAATTGGAGGTGTTGCGTACGATTGGCTATGCGGAAGTAATCCCCTATCTTGAAGGAGCCTATTCCTATGAAACCATGCGATCGCTTATTCAGCGCAATACGCGGCGCTATGCCAAGCGGCAACTCACCTGGTTTCGTCGCTTTGCGTTTGAATGGGTTTTGCTTGAAGATTAATCTGTTCGTCTAAAGTGCATGCGCACGCGGCGTCCTTCTGCTTCATAAAACACCTGATCAGCCAGCTTTTCTATCAAAAACAGTCCTCGGCCGCTGGGCTGGAGCAGCATTTCCTTATCCTCTGGATTATATAAGGGCACGCGGGAGCGGTCGAACCCTTCCCCTTCGTCTTCTACGCAAAGTTCGATGACGTTGTAATCTTTAAGCCTGAGGACAATATGGACTTGTTTGGCGGAATTCAGGCGATTGCCGTGATGTATGGCATTGGTAATGGCTTCGCTGGCGGCAAGTACCAAGCGGCTTGTCAAGGCAGTATCCGGTGTCCACTGGTGCATTGCCTGCTCCAGAGCTTCGAGTACATGAGCCATTGCCCTGGGGTCACTGGGAATGTGCCACTGAAACTGCATGGGTAAGAAGCTTTTCGTGACGTTGACACGCCATTGTGAAGACCTCAGCTAGGTGACGGGTCAGTAGGCGGCGACTGTGTCGATTCACCACTTCAGCTTTTCCTTCAGGCAGCCGCTGGGCTTTCCAATCGGTATAGATGCGTGCGAGCGCGCAGGCAATGGCGGGCACGTCGTGAGGGGGTGCCAGATAGGCTGCCCCGTATTCCTGAAGCAAGGTTCTGGCTTCGCCTTCAGGCACTAAAGCTAAAATGGGCTTGCGGCTGCCAATGTACTCAAACAGCTTACTGGTCGAGATGCCGGCAGCGCCGGGCTGCTCCCCTACCGTCATCCAGAGCACATCAGCCGTTTTGAGCGCCGCAATGGTTTCTGGGTGTGAGCGGTATCCTTCGAACCGTACAATATCGTTCAGCCCAAGCTGTGCAACGCGCTGAGGTACATGGGGAGGTTGCAGGCCAATAAAAACGGCTTCAACATGCTCGCGTGCTTCCGGCTGCTGGCCTAGCCACTGGGCCAACCCTTGAAAAAAGTCGTCGGGTTGCTGGGCATCGTAGAAGACCCCGGCATAGAGCAGGCGTAGGCGCTTTGGGCTGCGAGGAAGTATCGGGGCGTTTTCAAAGTCTTCTGGATCAAAACCATGTGGAATAACGATAGGCGCGCCCTTATCGCCTGGAAGCCGTTTGCTAAGCTGTCGGGCAAGTGTGGTGTTAATGGTAATAGCGCAGGTAGCCCGACGCAGCACGTAGCGCTCTAGTCTTGCATGGAGCCATCGATGCCACCGGGTAGGAAAAAGCTGACGTGGATTTTCTAGCCAATCATCCCGGTAGTCAACCACAAAGGGCAAGTGACTTTTTTGTTGCAAACGTGCGCCGATGAGCAAAGCTGTAGGTGGAGGGCTAGAAGCAAAGAGAACCTCGAAGCGGTGCTGCTTAAGCATCGCTTCACCTGCGCGAACAGCCAGGGGGAGCCAGCCAATCTTATTGTCTGGTACGAATAGCCAACCATTGACGATAGTCCACAAGCGGCGTAGCCTTTCAGAAGGCATTTGAAGGGGACGCTTTAGCTGGCCCTGCGTGCCGGCAAGCAAGCGTAAGGGATCGAGCGTAGCGGTGCGTATGATTTCTGCGCCGGAAGCTTCAACTTCGCGTAGAAGCGACGTATCATAAGCAAAGTATTTGCCGGGATAAACCGTAAGAACGGTAGGTTGCCAGCCGTAGTGCGGGAGGTACTTGACAAATTTTGCTATGCGCTGCACACCGCTGAGTCCCATAGGGGGAAAATAATAGGCAATCACGAGCACCCGACGCATAGCTTACAGCACGTAGAGGGTCTTAGGGGTGTGGGTAAAATTAAGATAGCCTTCAGGGGTAAGCATGATGAGATCTTCAAGACGCACGCCAAAGCGTTCTGGAAGGTAAACGCCTGGTTCAATTGTAATTACAGTACCAGAAGGTAGCGGAGCTTCGTTTTGGGCAGCAATGCGTGGCCACTCATGTACCTCTAAACCTACCCCATGCCCCAAACTATGCGTAAAGTACGCTCCCAGACCGCGTGCTTCCAAAGTAGACCGGGCAGCGTGATCCAACTCGGCTGCCGGAATGCCTGCACGTGCTTTTGCTAAGGCAGCCTCCTGGGCGGCAGCAACGCACTGGTAGACGTACGCAACCTCATCGGATAAGGGGCCCAGGACGACGGTACGCGTCATGTCTGAAGCGTAACCGTCCACATAGCAGCCAAAATCCAGCACGATGACGTCCCCTCGGCGTAGTCGCCGCTCGGTTGGACGAGCATGTGGCTGGGCACTGTGGGGACCGGAAGCGACAATAGGATCAAACGCCATACGCTCGGCCCCAAGGCGTAGGTGACGATAGACGATCTCCGCTGCTAATTCTCGTTCGGAGATGCCTGGAGTAATTAGTGTGAGTATCTCCGTAAATACGGTTTCTGAGATGGTCTGCGCCTTCTGGATGGCTTTCAGCGCTTGCGTATCTTTAACTGCCCTGAGCTCGTTGAGCCATCCAGTACGTGGAAGCCAAACAAGTTGTGGAAGTTTTTCCTGAAAGGTTTGTAGCGCGGCATAGGAAAGATAATCGGCTTGAAAGATGATGCGTTGTGTGTTCTCAAAAAGTCCTGCTTCTGCGGCGTAGCCAATAAGATCATAGCCTGACGTGTGGCATTGGGCTCCTTGGACTTCGGCTTGAGCTTGCGTGGCATAGCGGCCGTCGGTTATAAAATGTGCGTCTTGCCGACGCACGAGTAGCACTCCATTAGAACCGGTAAACCCACATGCCCAGCGGATGTCAGGCAGATGAGAAAGCAGCGCGGCGTCGGCTTCTTCTGCTACCAGGCGTGCTTGTAAGGTAGCGATACGGGGGTTGGTCATCAATCAATATGCGCGCAACGTGTAGTTGGGGGCCTCTTTGGTGATGTAGACGTCGTGGGGATGGCTTTCCCGAACTCCTGCAGGCGTGATGCGGACGAAGCGCGCCTTTTCGTAGAGCTCGTCAATGGTGGCGCAGCCGCAGTAGCCCATAGCCGCACGTAAGCCGCCGATCATTTGATAGACAACCTCGCTAAGACGACCGCTATAAGGCACGCGGCCTTCAATACCTTCGGGTACCAGTTTAGCCAGCTCATCTTCGGCGTCTTGGAAGTACCGGTCTTTGCTTCCTGCAGCCATAGCTCCCAGCGAGCCCATGCCGCGATAGCTTTTATACTTACGCCCTTCGTAGATAATCGTCTCGCCGGGGCTTTCTTCGACGGCCGCAAACAAGCTACCAATCATTACGCTGGAAGCTCCGGCGGCCAGCGCTTTAGGAATATCCCCAGTGTGTTTAATACCACCATCGGCGATAATAGGAACACCCCGTGGGCGAGCTTCGGCTGCACAAAGTAAAATGGCCGTAAGCTGCGGTACACCTACACCAGCCACCACACGGGTAGTGCAGATTGAGCCAGGTCCAATGCCTACCTTGACAGCATCGGCCCCTGCTGCAATCAGGTCGCGCGTGCCTTCAGCAGTGGCGACATTTCCGGCAACAACGTCTAGGTTTTCAAAGTGGGACTTGATCAATTCTACAGTGTGCAAAACGCCCTCCGAATGGCCATGTGCGGTATCCACCGTGATAAAGTCTACGCCGGCTTCTACCAGGGCTGCCACGCGATCTAACACGTCAGCCGTTACCCCAACGGCGGCTCCCACCCGCAACCGTCCGTGAGCATCTTTACAGGCGTTGGGGTATTGGCGCTTTTTTTCGATATCCTTAAACGTGATGAGACCTTTGAGACGTCCCTGTTCGTCAACGACAGGTAGTTTTTCAATTTTGTTGGCTTCTAAGATGCGCTCAGCTTCTTCCAGCGTAGTGCCTACGGGCGCTGTAATAAGTCCCTGCGTAGTCATTACTTCGTGCAGCGGACGCTGGCTGTCAACCTGAAAACGCAGATCCCGGTTGGTTACGATACCGACCAGGCGTCCTTCCTCATTCACAATTGGAATGCCTCCAATGGCGTAACGTGCCATGAGGCGTCGGGCGTCAGCAACGGTATGATCTGGGTGGAGCGTAATCGGGTCCATGATCATACCACTTTCTGAGCGCTTGACGCGTCGAACTTCGGCTGCCTGGCGCTCGATGGTCATGTTTTTGTGGAGTACGCCCACGCCGCCTTCGCGGGCAATGGCAATGGCCATTTCCGACTCTGTAACGGTATCCATAGCCGCAGAGACCAGGGGGATGTTAAGCCGGATATTGCGGGTCAACCAAGTAGCTGTGGAAACCTGGCGGGGCATTACCGCCGAGCGACGGGGCACTAGGAGCACATCATCATATGTTAAACCTTCTCCAATGAATTTCCAGGCAACGCGCTCATAGTATTCATCGGGCGCGACGTGCATCTGCGGTTCCATGGCTGGGTAAGGGTTTAAAGACCTTAGGGGGGGTAAGACCGACCATTCGGTATAATCGGCGCACTTCATCTTCGGTAAGGCGGCGCCATTTGCCTGGACGTACACCTGCCGTGGTAAGGCCGGCATAGTGTGTACGTTTTAGCTGGATTACTTCATGGCCCAAGGCTTCCAACATGCGCCGTACCTGTCGGTTGCGGCCTTCGTAGAGCATCAGAGCGATCTCGTGAGGATCTTCGGGGTTAATAGCTACCCGTTCTGCACGGGCTAAGCCGTCTTCTAAAAGCACACCTTGTCGGAGTAGGGCCGCCTCATGGGGCGTAATAACTCGGGCTGTTCGAGCGACGTAGATTTTTTCGATACGGTAGCGTGGATGCATCAGGCGATGTGCTAGCTCCCCATCGTTGGTTAGCAATAGGACGCCGGTAGTGCTTCGGTCGAGTCGACCTACAGGAAATAGACCTTGTTTTTGCGCTGGAGGCAGTGTGATATAGTCAAGGACAGTTTTACGACCACGTTCGTCGTGACAGGTAGTGATGGTATCATGGGGTTTGTGAAGCAAGATATATAGCGCTTCTGTTTGAGGCACCACACGCTGTCCATTTACTTCAACGATATCATCCGGGCCGACACGGGCTCCTAAGGAAGCAATAGTTCCATTAATGCGCACCTGCCCACTGGCAATGAGCGCATCTGCAGCACGCCGGGATGAGCATACACCGGCACGTGCCAGATAGCGGTTGAGTCGAATTAAGCCAGAAGGCTGCTGTGAAGTCATGCTCATAGGGTGCGTAGGTGGATTTGTCGCAGTAAACGAACGGCACCTTAGAGAGTGCCCGAGTTTTCGCTGTCCAGGCCGTCTAGGAGGGCACGGATTTGCTCTTTACGTACCAGAGGGTCTGTGGTTAACGTTTCCAGGCTGGGCAGTGGAGGTAATTCTTGTAAGCTGGATAGGCCGAAATGGTCTAAGAAGCGTTGGGTGGTGCCGTAAAGCAGGGGTCGGCCGATTGTATCACTTCGGCCTACTACTTGAATCAGGTCGAGCTCTTGAAGTCGATGTAGCGCGTGGGCTGTATCTACCCCTCTTAGGTGATCGATTTCGGCTTTTGTGATGGGTTGTCGATAAGCAATGATGGCCAGGGTTTCCAGGAGGGATCGCGTGAGTTTTTTTTGTTCTTTTTTGTAAGCTTGCAATAATGCATGAACGGAGGGTATCGTAGCCAACCGATAGCCTCCAGCCCAAGTATAAATGCGGAACACCCGTCCTGTCGCTTCATAGGCTGCATTAAGCGCGGCAACGGCCGCTTCAACATCTGCTTCTGTGATTGTGGTGCCAAAAGCCTCTTCCCAAGCGAGGACAAACTGAGAAGCGGGCATCGGCTCATCGGCCACAAACAGCATAGCCTCTACAGCCTGCATGAGTAGGGTTACTTCTTCAGGAAGCATAGACATCCGATTCAACTGCAGCGATGGAAAAATCCTCGATCCCTTCTCCAATTTCAATTCGGAGCTGTCCCAAACGCGCCAGCTCCAGTACGGCCAAAAACGTCGCAATAATCCATCCTCGGGAATGCCCCTGCGTTAAGTCTCGAAACGACCACCGGTCGGCTTCGCGTAGGCGTTCTATTACGTAGCGTTGCTGCGCTTCTACGCTGTAGACATCTCGCCGCACTGCATGTACTGGAATGACAGTGCGACGCGCCAATAAAGCTTCAAGTGCTTCCGCTAGATCTGAGACAGAAGCAGGTGCCAGTGGTACAGGCTCGACGCTAACCGCCTCAGCAGGTGCAACAGCTTGCCCACGCGTGTAGTGATGCGCTCGCGCTTCAGCATAAGAAGCAAGCCGCTCAGCTGCGGCTTTATATTGCAAATAGATCAGTAGCCGATCGACCAGCTCTTGTCTGGGGTCCTCTTGGGTGTTGGGCAGTTCTGCATCAACAGGCACCGGACGGGGCAAAAGCCAGCGGGCTTTGATTTCAAGCAATACAGCGGCCATGTACAAAAAGTCACTCACCCCATCCAAATCCAGCTCCTCCATAAGCCGCACGTACGCCAGAAATTCATCCGCAATACGGGCGATAGGGATATCATATAAATCCAGCTCGTCCCGCCGGATAAAATAGAGCAATAGATCCAGCGGTCCCTCAAATGTAGCAAGCCGGACGCAAAACATTTCCCAATAGCCTCAGACGGCTACACGCGCTTGAAACCACGCTACAGTGCGCCGAAGCCCTTCTTGCAAAGAGACCTGAGGTTGCCACCCCAAAATAGCTTGTGCGCGGGCATATCCCAATACGCTTCGCTGTTGCTCACCCGGCTTGGCCTCACCGTGTACCTCTGGCACAGAAGGGTCAATTAGATCCCGAATCATGCGGAAAAGCTCGTTTATGCTGGTTTCGAGCCCTGTTCCAATGTTAAATACCCCAGATCCCTCATAAGCCAGCGCGGCCAGGTTAGCTGCTACTACATCCCCCACATACACAAAATCACGCGTTTGTTCACCAGAACCGTTAATAACAGGCTGCCGCCCTTCTAGCATTCTCTGAGTAAAAATAGCTACCACGCCAGCCTCGCCATGGGGGTTTTGCCGAGGACCATACACGTTTGCATAGCGTAGCGCCACATAAGGAATCCCATACTGCTGCTCATAGAAGTAAAGGTATTTTTCCGAAGCCAGCTTGGTAATCCCATAAGGCGAAAGCGGTCGTACCGGATGATCTTCATCTTGAGGGACGTAATCGGGCTCACCGTAGATAGCACCTCCCGTTGACGCAAAGATCACCTTGCGAAGGCCATTTTGACGTCCAGCTTCCATCAGGTTAAGCAAGCCCATAATGTTCACATCAGCATCAAACTTAGGATCTGCCACTGACCGTCGCACGTCCATCTGCGCGGCATGATGTACCAAAACGGTATAACGCTCGCGGGCAAATAGAGCAAAAACAGCCGCATCGCGCACGTCCATGCGATGCACAACAGCGTTTTCGGGGACATTTTCCTCTTTTCCCGAGGAAAAGTCATCTAAAATGTGTACCTCATGTCCTTGTTTTAAAAGTGCCTCAGCAACGTGAGAGCCGATAAAGCCGGCTCCTCCGGTGATTAGGATTTTTTGCATTGCAATAACGGATTAAGTGAAGAGTTAGCTGTTCCAAACTACAAAACAATTTTACTTCGGCAATAAAACTACCTGCGAAAACAACGATCGAGCAAAAAGGGCACGCGCCACCTCCTGCACCAACTCCACTGTCACCGCCTCAACTTCTGCCAACGCCTCGTCCAAACTATAATAGCGTCTAAAATACAACTCCTGCCGCCCCAACCGCATCATCCGATTGCTCATGTTCTCCTGCCCTAACATAAGCGAACCTTTGACCTGATTCTTTGCCTGCGTCAATACCCGTCGCCCTACCGGCTCCCGAACCAACCGTTCTAACTCCCGCTCCACCAAGGCTACCACCCGCTCTACTCGACCCGGATCCGTCGCCACATACACCCCCCAATCCCCGGTGTCGGAATGGAGATTTGCAAAAGAATAGATATTATAGCAATATCCATAACGCTCACGAATATTCTGGTTAAGCCGGCTGGACATACCCCCACCCAACAGGGTGTTCAACACCATCAAAGCTGCACGCCGGGGATGATGCATATCATAGCCACGCCCTCCCAGCACCACATGGGCCTGCTGCACCGCACGCCGCTCTAAACGCGCTGTAGGTTGGTAAGCCGGAGCCGGAATACGCATGCGTCGGTCGCCCGCATGAACGGCCACGTTACGCAACATGCGCTCCGCTAAGCCTACCACCCGTTCATGAACCACATTCCCTGCTGCTGCCAATACCATCCGATCCGTCGTATACTGACGGGCCATAAAATCTGCCAGCATTGCCCGCGTGAAGGCCCGCACCGTGTCGGCGCGCCCTACAATAGGCCGTCCTAATGGATGCCCTCCATAGATGACCTCTTCAAAAAGGTCAAAAATATACTCGTCAGGGGTGTCCTCATACATTTTCATTTCTTCGAGAATCACCTCTTTTTCCTTTTCAATCTCTCGCTCCGGGAAGCGCGGGCGAAACACCAGATCAATTAACGTATCCAGCGCGCGCTCCAGGTGCTCGTCCAATACGCGTACGTAGTAGCAGGTGTGTTCTTTAGTTGTAAAAGCATTTAAATACCCGCCCACATACTCAATACGCTGTGCAATCTGATGCGTCCGCCGGCGCTCGGTCCCCTTAAAAACCATATGCTCGATAAAATGTGAAATACCGGCTTCCTCATCCCGCTCGTCTCGGCTTCCCACATCAATCCAAAGCCCTATAGCTACTGAGCGAACCGAAGGAATCGTCTCGGTAACAATGCGCAATCCGCAGGGCAGCTCGGTCTTTTGGAATGTGGTCGTTATGGGAAAAGGTTGCGTATGCATAGCCATATAAAAGCTATATACCACCAAACATAAAAAAGGCGAGAGCATTGCCCCCGCCCTACCCAAGCAGCTTACTGCACCCCACACGCTTAGCGTCGGGGTCCCCCACGCCCTCGGCCTGGACCGCGGCCATGGCTGCGCGTGCCCCCACCGTGCCCACTACGCCTTTCTCCACCTGCAGCGCGCCCTTCCGGACGCTCTTTACGCGCCAACACAGAAGCCTTTTCCGGCTCACCATTTTTGACCTCAGTCGTTGTCTCTGGTGGAGGCAAAAACGCCTTTCGGCTAAGCCGCAACTTGCCATCCTCGCGGATTTCAATTAGTTTGACACGCACCTTGTCCCCCACCTTCAGGTAGTCGTGCACATCCTTTACATAGCCGTGATCCAGCTCGGAAATGTGCAATAGCCCCTCCTTCCCAGGCATGATTTCTACAATCGCCCCAAAGCTCTGGATGCTTCGCACAATGCCTTCATATTCCGCTCCTACTTCAGGCACAGCTACAATCTGTTTGATACGCTCAATCGCACGCTGCGCGTTTTCCTCGTTGGTGGCCGCAATCGTGACCACCCCAACCCCATCCCGCTCTTCGATCTCAATGGTCGTATTCGTTTCGCGCTGAATTCCCTGAACCACCCGACCACCGGGACCAATAACCGCACCGATAAACGTCGGATCAATCGTGATCTGCGTCAGCCGTGGCGCATAAGGCGACAAATCGGGCCGAGGGGCCTCGATGGTTTGCTCCATCAGATCCAAAATGTAGAGCCGTGCACGGCGCGCTTGCTCCAGGGCCTGCTGTAGAATTTCACGCGTTAAGCCGCTGATTTTGATATCCATCTGGCAGGCCGTAATGCCGTCGCGCGTGCCGGCTACCTTAAAGTCCATATCTCCCAGGTGATCTTCCGTGCCCAGAATGTCGGTTAACACGGCCACCTGGTCCCCTTCTTTGATTAACCCCATTGCCACGCCGGCCACATGCTTTTTAACCGGCACGCCAGCATCCATCAGCGCCAGCGATCCAGCACATACGCTAGCCATTGATGAAGAACCATTCGATTCCAGCACGTCGGCGCTGATCCGAATCGTGTAGGGAAAGCTTTCTTCGTCCGGAAGAACTGCAGCCAGTGCCCGTTCGGCCAGGTAGCCATGTCCTACCTCACGGCGTCCTGGCCCCCGAAGCGGACGAATCTCTCCCGTGCAAAACGGCGGGAACTCATAATGCAGGAAGAAACGCTTATCACCGGTAACGAAGATCTGATCAATAAGCTGCACGTCCTTCGAGGTCCCCAGCGTAACCGACGCCAGCACCTGCGTTTCTCCTCGGGTGAAAATCGCCGAGCCGTGCACCCGGGGTAAATAGCCAACCTCCATCCATACCGGCCGAATCTCCTCTAAGCTACGGCCATCGATACGGCGCCCTTCGCGCAAAATCATCTGGCGCATCACCTCACGCGTAACCTGAACAACCGCCTTCCGAATCTGCTCGGCGGTCCATCCTTCAGGCGTGGCCTCGGCCAGCAGGGTTTGTCCTTCTGCATCAACAGTACCTAAAAGCGCAGTGAGCGTCTCTTCGCCAACGCGCTCTAGCCCTTCGTAAAACACCTGTTTCTCGTAGGGGGCGCGCAGATGGGCTTCTAGCCGAGGGGCAGCCAGCTCTCGAACACGCTCAATAAGCGCCTTGGGGAGCACTACAGGCTCATAGGCAAACGGCTCTGGCTGGCCATAGGCTTCTACGAAGGCACGCTGCCCCTGGCAGAGCTTACGGATAGCCTCGTGCGCTACCTCGAGGGCTTCCAGCATATCCGTCTCACTAACCTCTTTCAGCTCACCCTCCACCATCACGATGGCGTCCTCTTTTCCGGCCACCACCAGATTCATGTCGCTCTGCTCCAGCTCCTTAAGCGTTGGGTTAACGACAAACTGGCCGTCGATGCGTCCAACCCGTACCTCGGCAATTGGTCCGTCAAACGGCGCACCAGCCAGCAACAGCGCAGCGGAAGCCCCTGTGCCCGCCAGCACGTCGGCATCGTAGCGATCATCTGCTGAAATAACATAGCAGATGATCTGTACTTCATTAAAAAAGCCTTCCGGGAAAAGAGGCCGGATGGCCCGATCGATCAGCCGAGAAGAAAGGATTTCCTTATCGGAAGGTCGCCCTTCGCGCTTAATAAACCCTCCGGGGATCTTTCCTCCAGCAGCAAATTTTTCGCGATACTCTACGGTAAGCGGGAAAAAGTCTATGCCCGGTCGCGGCTCTGAGGCCAATACAGCCGTGCAGAGCACCATAGTATCGCCCTGGCGCACCACTACGGCCCCATTAGCCTGCTTAGCCAGCCGGCCGGCCTCCAGGCGCAATGTTTTACCCGGTGCAAACTCAATCTCGTGAAAGGTTACCTGCGTCATCATTTTCATTCCGTTTTAGGGGCATCTTCGGTCCATAAGCGTAGCGGCATCCGCTAGGGATGCCGCTACGCTTAGGCTATTTACGAATGCCCAATTCCTCGACGATTGCACGGTAGCGTGCAATGTCCTCTCGCATCAAATAATCCAGCAGACGACGCCGCTTTCCTACCAGCTTAAGCAATCCGCGACGCGTAGAAAAATCTTTCGGATGTCGCTGTAAATGCTCAGTAAGTGCATTGATGCGATGCGTAAAGAGTGCAATTTGCACTTCCGCTCGGCCCGTATCGTTTTCGTGCGCGCCGTACTTGCGAATCAATTCGCGTTTAAGTTCTGAGCTAATCATGCGGTGGTCCCCTCTTTAGATTATACCATGCTAAAGAAGCAGACCCACGTCCCGAAAAAGCCGCGTGTCAGAAACGCAGATCTTCAGGTGAGGTCTGAAGCACTTCGATACAACGCTGGCGATCCCGAAAAAGTTGCGCTCGCAAGGCCTCTACGGTCTCAAAACGCTGCTCATCACGCAGCCGAGCAATAAAGTCAATACGCATGAGCTTACCATAGAGATTATCTTCAAATTCCAAGATATGGACTTCAAGCGTACGCCGATCGCCTTCAAAAGTGGGACGCATCCCAATATTCATCATGCCACCCAACCAGGAAGGCTGATCTGCAAGCCAAACACGCACCGCGTAGACTCCGTTGCGCGGTATAATCTTGCGAGGGTGCGCGGCATGCAAATTAGCCGTGGGGAACCCAATTAACCGTCCTCGCCCGTCCCCTCGCACCACCACAGCCTGCAAGCTATAGGGCCTTCCCAGTAAACGTGCAGCCTGTTCAACTGCCCCATCGCGCAGCAAAAGCTGTCGAATCAACGTGGACGACACCGTACGGTCGTTCACGACCTGTGGAGGAATCACGTCGACGGCAAAGCCGTAACGCGGTCCAAGCGCTTCAAGCAGGGCTACATTCCCTTCACGGTTACGGCCGAACGTGTGGTCGTAACCAACGCAAACCGCTTGCAAGCCGATCCGCCCCACAAGCACCTGTTCCACAAAATCTATGGCCGACATGGCAGCCAGCTCAGGTGTAAACGGCAACACAATAAAACGGTCAATTCCGAACGCTTCAAGCAAGGCAGCACGCTCTTCTATTGTGGTCAACAGCGGCACCGGCTCCCCACGCAAGACTTCCCGAGGGTGTGGGTCAAAGCTCAGCACAGTGCTTATTCCTCCCCGTTGCTGTGCCTGCGCACGCACATAGGCCAAAACAGCCTGATGGCCGCGGTGCAAGCCATCAAACGTTCCCACCGTCACTACCGAGCGGGGATCCCGCACGAGCTGTTCCAGTCCGCGCTCAAACTTCATGGTCACTCTTGAGCCGAAAAGCTACGCTGCCGCCATGCCATCTCAAACGCTGAAAGCGGCCAGGCTTCTTCCACCTTATAAGGGCCAGAACGCAAACGTCGCAACGCCACCAGGTGAGCTCCACACCCCAGAGCCTGCCCAAAGTCGTGTACCAAACTGCGAATATAGGTGCCCTTGCTGCAATGTACCTGAAAGGCGAGCTCCGCACCTTTGCGTTCTAACAAGGTAAATGCATAAATCTGCACCTGCCGTACAGGACGTTCAGCTTCGCGTCCTGCCCGCGCGTGCCTATACAGCCGTTTTCCTTGCACCTTAACCGCTGAGTAGGCTGGTACTTGCTGCTGAATCGTCCCGATAAATTGCCGACGCGCCTGTTCTAAATCGCATTCGGTAAGATGAGCCCATGGGCGACGTTCCACTACCTCGGTTTCGGCATCGTAAGAAGGCGTTATTTCACCCAACCGCATTACCCCTTCGTAGAGCTTATCCTGCATCATAAAATGGGTCATCCAGTGCGTAGCCCTGCCAACAAGACAGATCAAAAGTCCTGTGGCTAACGGATCCAGCGTACCGGCATGACCTACTTTACGCACGCCCAAAAGCTGTCGTAGGTAACGCACCACCCCAAAAGAGGTCCACCCTTGTGGCTTATCGATAAGCAGCACAGCGGCCTCTAGGTCCTCAGGGAGATGGGGATAGCGATAAACCCGTTCGGCCAACATTTCGGGGGTTAACGTGCGCATGGGCTCAAGGGGTCGATCCCTCTCGGCGCGCGCGTTCTTCTTGAATGCGGCTGAGCAGCTCCTCGACGCGTTGTGCCCGTTCGATGGTATCGTCTAAAACAAACCGCAGCTCTGGCATAAAGCGCATCTGATGGCGAATGCGACGCGCCAGCGCAGCACGTATCTGCGGCGCAAGTTCCTCCAAGCGCCGAAAAGCAATCCGACGCTGCTCTGGCGTTCCATAAATGCTCACATACACCCGAGCAATCGACAAATCCCGTGTAGGGTCAACGCCCGTGACAGTGGTCATAGGCGGCAGCTGATCGCCAAACTCTCGTTGCAGCACATCCGCCAGCTCGCGTTGCAACAGACTGGCTACGCGCTGCACTCGCAAACTGCTCATTGGACTTCCAGTTTACGTCGCTGCTCAACAACCTCAAATGCCTCGATCTGGTCACCTACCTTAATATCGTTAAAGTTTTCAATTCCTACCCCACATTCATAGCCACTCTGTACCTCGCGCACGTCATCTTTAAAGCGTTTGAGCGAGGCAATAGCGCCTTCATAGATCACGACGCCATCGCGAATGAGCCGTATACGATCGCTACGCCGCAGACGGCCTTCGACAACACGGCAACCGGCCACGGTCCCCACCTTAGGGATCTTGAAGACTTCGCGTACTTCGGCAACACCAAGTACACGTTCAGTACGTTCTGGTGAAAGCAACCCTTCTAAAGCGTCGCGAATCTCCTCGATAGCCTGATAGATGATCGAGTAAAGCCGAATGTCCACCTGCTCGCGCTCGGCCAGTTGGCGTGCGCTGCTTGTCGGCCGTACCTGAAAGCCAATGATGATGGCCTCGGAAGCCGAAGCCAACATAACGTCACTTTCGGTAATTGGCCCTACGCCGCTATGAATAATCTGAACAGCAACCTCATCGGTTGAAAGCTTCAACAGCGCATCGCTGAGCGCCTCGACGGACCCAGCCACGTCGGCTTTGATAATGAGCTTGAGCTCTTTTACCTGTGAACCTATGGCCATCCGGCGGCTGATTTCGTCTAGGGAAATACGTTGCAGCTTCCGAAGCTGCTGCTCCCGTCGGATTTGCTGGCGCTTGAGTGCAATTGCACGCGCCTCTTTCTCGTCAGGAACAACAACAAATTGGTCACCAACTTCTGGGAGCTCATCGAAGCCCAAAACAAGCACTGGAATGGAAGGACCTGCGGCTTCTACGCGTCGACCGCGCTCATCGAACATGGCCCGTACGCGCCCACTGACCGTACCAGCAACAAACGGATCCCCTACACGCAGCGTACCATTCTGCACGAGCACCGTCGCTACATTGCCCCGCCCCTTCTCTAAACGACTTTCAATAATAGTACCGACGGCTGGACGATCCGGGTTTGCTTTTAACTCACGCAGCTCCGCCTCTAGCAACACCTTTTCAAGCAGGTCCTCGACACCCTGACCGGTCTTAGCCGAAACCAACGCGCACTGCACCTGACCACCATACTGCTCAACAAGCACGCCGTGCTCGGCAAGCTGCTGCATCACCCGGGGAGGATTGGCTTCCGGTTTGTCGATCTTGTTAATGGCCACAACGATCGGTACACCGGCAGCCTTAGCATGGTTAATGGCCTCTATGGTCTGCGGCATCACGGCGTCATCAGCCGCAACAACCAAAATCACAATGTCGGTCACCTTGGCGCCACGGGCACGCATGGCGGTAAATGCCTCATGGCCTGGCGTATCTAAGAATGTAATAGAACGCCCATCAGGCAGCTCCACGTGATAGGCCCCAATGTGCTGCGTGATGCCTCCTGCCTCGCCAGCCACGACGTTTGTCTTCCGAATGTAGTCCAGAAGCGATGTCTTCCCGTGGTCGACGTGCCCCATAACAGTCACAATCGGAGCCCGCGGCTTAAGGTCCTCTGGCCGATCTTCGGGCAGCTCGATTTCCAGTTCGTTATAGTCTGTAATAAACTCAACTTCGTAGCCAAACTCATCGGCCACGAACTGTATAGTATCTGTATCCAAGCGCTGGTTAATCGAGACGATCATGCCCGCATTAAAGAGCGTCGAGATCACCTCACTTACCTCGACCCCCATGAGCTCAGCCAGTTCACCTGTAGAAATAAACTCCGTCACGCGCAGCTTGCGGGCCTGCTGCGCTTCTTGCAAAGCCTCACGCTCGCGCTCCTGAGCATGGCGCTCCCGTCGCTCACGCCGCCGACGCTGGCGCACACGGCTAACGCCATGTTCCAATTCCCGTAGCGTTTCCTGCAAAGCCTGCTCGACCTCTTCCTCGTCGATACGACGGATGCGTTTGCGTTTGCGTTTACGCTTAGTGGCCTTGGGTTCCTCTTCTTCTACTAAAGCGATCTTTTTGACCTCCTCATCGCGAACAGGCTTCGCCTTGCGTTTACGCTTGCGTTTTACACTGTAGGGCTCTTCCTCTTCAAGCTGCGACAGGTCGATTTTACCAATTACTTTAGCGCCTTGCAGCTTATAGCGACTGGCAGAGATAACCTCGGATTCCTCCTCTTGAGGTTCCTCTACCGTTGTTTCAGCTGCCGCCTCGGTCTCCTCTAAAACCTCTTCTTCTTTCTCCTCTTCTTCCTCTTCTGTTTCCTCTAGAACAGGTCCTTCAGAAGGCGAAACGGTAACTTCCGATACAGCTTCTTCTGCCGCTATCGCTACAGGGATTTCGTCTGGGGAAGCTGATTCCGGCTCAGGCACTGTCGCAGACGCAACGGGCATTTGCTCAACTTGAGTCGCTTCCTCGACCGCCTCCGTTTCTTCAGGCTCCTCAACTGCAGCTCCCGTTCCCTGACGAGCACGAGCGGCTTCAGACCTTGCAGCACGCAGCTCTTTAAGGCGCTCAGCTGCTTTACGATCTTGCTTAAAAGCCTCCAGCAAAGCTTCGTAAGCAGCCTCATCTTCAATAACGGCATTGGCTCCATGCCCTACCAGGGCGTGCGCGTAGCCCAACGCTTTGAGCTGCTGCTCTAGCGTCTCGATCGTAACGTTTAGCTCGCGGGCTACCTTAAACAAACGTACTTTTTTGAACGAACTCTGCGACATAGCGCGCGTTGCGTCCTCGCGGCAGCGTTATTCTTCTAGTTCTTCTTCTTCGTCTTCAAACTCAGCCCGAATGACGTTTAGGACATGACGGGCCGTTGCTTCATCCAGGCCCGAGCGGCGCATGAGCTCTTCCACAGAGAGATCCAGCACAGCCCGAGCTGTATCGCAGCCAATTTCACGCAGACGAGCAATGGTGGATTCATCCAGCTCATCTGCAAACTCTTCGATTTCGATATCTTCTTCATCAGGTAGAATTTCTCGGTAAACGTCGAGCTCATAACCCGTAAGACGTGAGGCGAGCCGAATATTGATCCCCCCGCGTCCAATAGCCTGGCTCACCTCATCCGCCCGTACGACTACTTTAGCCCGCGGCGGCCGTGCGTCGTTGTTGAGCACTACTGAAATAGGGCGAGCCGGAGCAAGGGCCCGCTTGATGAGCTCATGGGGATCATCTGACCATTCGATCACGTCGATGTTTTCATTGGCGAGCTCACGTACAATGGCATGGATGCGGTTGCCCTTTAGGCCGACGCAGGCCCCTACCGGGTCTACCCGTTCGTCGTGGCTAACAACAGCTACTTTAGCCCGCTCGCCGGGCTCCCGCACGATCTTTTTGATTTCGACAATGCCTTCTTCGATCTCAGGCACTTCGAGCTCAAACAACCGCTCCAGGAAAACAGGATCTGCACGGCTGATGATTACCTGGGGCGTCCCCCCACTATCCCGACGCACCTCTTTGACTACTGCCCGTAACGTGTCGCCCTTACGATAACGGTCGCGTGGGATCTGCTCTTCCCGGGGCAAGATCAGTTCGGTTCGGTTGTGCAATACCAGCACCTCCCGCCGGCGAATCTGGTAAACTTCGCCGACCACGATCTCCCCAATCAGGTCAGTATACTCGCGGAAGATGTTTTCCTTTTCTAAATCACGAATGCGCTGACTAAAGGTCTGACGGGCAGTCATAATAGACCGACGCCCGAACTCAGCAATGTCGAGTTCGCTAGCCACCTCGTCGCCCACATCAAAGTCCGGATCAATCTTCCGCGCCTCGCTGAGCTCAATTTGCGTTACCGGATCCTCCAGCTCCCAGTCAGGCACTACCGTGCGAATATGCAGAATTTGAATATCCCCGTGGTCGGGGTTAAAAATAATCTCAAACGCTTCGTCAGAACCGTACCGCTTCCGGATCATAGTCCGGAAGACGTCTTCGACGATCAGCTGAAGCGTATCACGGTCGATGCCCTTTAAGTGGGCAATCTCAGCAAAAGAAGAAACCAGCTCGGTGTTCTGCATAGTCTCCCCTAGCAACGTTAGGCGCCCGCGCTACCATGGCAAGCAGACGCGGGCAGTTTGGATTTCCTCATAGCGCAGCCGTCGGTGCGTGCCGTCTGGAAGCACTAGCTCGATGCTTTCAGCGTCTGCTGCGTGCAAGGTTCCCCGCAGTCGCTGTCCGGGCTGACCCTCGATTGGGGCAAGCTGAATTTCCAGCTGGCGCCCAATGTGCTTCGGATACTGCCGAGGGAATGCCAGCGGCCGCTCTACTCCCGGAGACGACACGTTGAGCAAGTAGCGACCCGGAATGATATCGTCGCTGTCGAGTACAAACTCTATTTCTCGACTAAGTTGCTCCAGGTCGCGCAAAGACGGTCCTTTGTCGCCATCAACAAAAATTTCAACCACTTGCGCACCAGGCCGGCCACGCACTACGACATCAATAAGAAAGAACGCTGTTCCTTGAAGCACTTCTTCAACGCGGGCGCGGATCTGCTCGATCAGCGCCGCAGTGGACAACCCTAATGGCATAGCGCCTATAGTGTAAAAATGCCCGTACCACGGACGGCCGGGCGTAATGCTCCACGTGGGCAGGAACGAAAAAAGGGCGGCATTTGCCCCCCTTTCCCTCAAGACCGACTCCGTACCGTGGAGGCGACACAACCCACCCACGCATAACCCTGCTGGCTGTAACGATCGCTTTGAAGACCGGTTCCGCCTTTTACACCAGCGTTGGGCGACGTTCGCTTTCAACCGGCTCTGGATAATCGAGCATGTAATGCAATCCGCGGCTTTCGCGGCGCATTTGCGCACTGCGAATGATGAGATAAGCTACCATGATCATGTTACGCAGCTCGCACAATCCAGGCGACAGCCGCGCCCGGCGGTAGAAGTCTTCGGTTTCTTCATACAGCAGACGGGTGCGGCGAAACGCCCGCTCCAGACGGAGCTGAGAGCGCACAATGCCCACGTAATCCCACATGACACGCTGGAGCTCTTCCCGGTTATGCGAAACCAGCACCCATTCTTGCGGTCGTTCAGTGCCTCGGTCATCCCAGTCGGGGATTTCAGTGCGCCAGCTTTGCGTCTGCACGTAGGCAATGGCATCTTCAGCAGCCCTTCGGGCAAAAACCAGCGCCTCAAGCAGTGAATTGCTGGCTAAACGATTGGCCCCATGAAGTCCGGTATAGGCTACCTCGCCGGCGGCATAAAGTCCATGAATGGTGGTACGGCCGTGCAAGTCGGTTAGCACACCACCGCACTGGTAATGGGCCGCAGGGACTACCGGAATCGGCTGCTGGGTCATGTCGATCCCGTAGCCGAGTAGAGTCTGATAAATGTTGGGAAAGCGGCGCTTGACTTCTTGGGCCGGTAGGTGAGAAATGTCGAGCCAGACATGGGGTTCACCCCTGCGCTTGAGCTGATCGTCAATAGCCCGGGCCACAATGTCACGGGGTGCCAGCTCAGCACGGGGATCGTACTGGGGCATAAACCGCTCACCAGCTAGATTGTACAGCCGGGCTCCCTCGCCCCGTACGGCTTCACTGATTAAAAACGAACGCCCTTCTGGGTGAAAGAGCGTTGTAGGATGAAACTGGATGAACTCCATATTAGCAATGCGCGCTTTAGCCCGATAGGCCATAGCTACCCCATCGCCCGTAGCGATAGGGGGATTGGTGGTGTGCAAATAGACCTGGCCAGAGCCCCCAGTAGCTAAAAGCGTAGCCTTCGCCAGAAAGGTATGCACCACGTCGGCCCGCTCGTCGAGCACGTAAGCCCCAAAGCAGTGAATATCTGGCCGAAGACGCGATACGTACTGTCCCAGGTGATGCTCGGTGATTAGATCAACGGCATAATGGTATTCAAAGACATGAATGTTCGGATGCGCGCGAATGCGCGCCAGCAAGGCCCGTTCGATCTCGCGCCCTGTAGCATCAGCAGCATGTACGATACGGTTACGGGAGTGTCCCCCTTCCCGACCAAGATGAAGTCGACCGTTCTCCTGGGTAAACTGAACGCCCAGAGCTATCAGCTCACGTACCCGCTCTGGTCCCTCCCGCACCACGACTTCAACGACCTCCCGATCACATAAGCCAGCGCCTGCCTCGAGCGTATCCTGCACGTGCTGTTCAAACGAATCCGCCTCATCGATCACCGCCGCAATGCCTCCCTGCGCATAGTTGGTATTGGATTCCACGCTGGCTTTTTTGGTCACTATAGCCACCGAGCCGTGATCGGCCACCCGCAGCGCAAAGGTCAACCCCGCAATGCCACTTCCAAGTACCAAAAAGTCAAACTGATACCGTTCGGGCATAACTTATGCCGTGGTTTTCGCTTGCGAAAGCAGATAAGCCCGAATAAACGGCTCCAGATAGCCGTCCATTACAGCCTGCACATCGGTCACTTTAGTTTCCGTGCGGTGGTCGTTCACCAGCGTATAGGGTTGAAAAACATAGGAGCGGATCTGACTACCCCACTCGATTTTTTTCTTTTGTGCTTCCAGCTTGTTTTTTTCCGCTTCCTGAATTTCCCGTTCTAGTTGATAGATACGGCTTTTGAGCATGGTGAGCGCCCTTTGCCGGTTCTGCAACTGACTGCGTTCTTCGGTGCATTCGGCTACCACCTTAACTTCTTCACCGTTGGAAAGCTTGCCTCGCCAAATCAGACGCACACCGGTTTCTACCTTGTTTACGTTCTGTCCTCCTTTACCTCCGCTCCGAAACGTTTGGATCTCGATCTCTTCAGGCCGGATGTCGATTTCAATGGTGTCGTCGATTTCGGGATAAACGAAAACGCTGGCAAACGAGGTATGCCGGCGGCCACTGGCATCAAAGGGAGAAATGCGTACCAGCCGATGCACACCCGATTCCCCCTTGAGATACCCATAAGCATAAGGACCTGCAATACGCAGCGAGGCGCTTTTAATACCCGCCACTTCGCCCGCCTGGTATTCTAACAGCTCGACTTCATAGCCTTGCTGCTCGCCCCAGCGCGTGTACATGCGCAGCAGCATCTCAGCCCAATCCTGACTTTCGGTGCCTCCGGCCCCGGGATGAATGGTTAGAATGGCATTACGATGATCATCGGGGCCGGTAAGCAAGCTGCGCAACTCAAGCTCCTCAAGCTGCTTTTCGAGACGTTCTATTTCTTTCTCCAGCTCTGCACGCAGGTCTTCATCGTCTGTCTCCGTGAGCAGCTCCCATAATGCGCTCAGGTCTTCAGCCTGGCGATGAAGCTGCTCCCAAGCTGAAACCCACGCTTCTTCAGCAACCAGTTGCTTTTCAACCTCTCGAGCACGCTCAGGATTATCCCAGAAGGTAGGAGCCAGACGCATCGCATTCAGGGCTTCGATGCGCTGCTTGCGTCCGGCAATGTCAAAGAAACCTCCCGAGCGCCTCAACGCGCTCTATAAGGTTTTGTAGTTTTTCTTGCATTGCAATAACGGTTTTATTTTCGGTGGATGCTGGCAACGAACATCTCTTTTTTTAGGTTTCCACCTTGCGTGCTGACCGCACCCGCTCCACAAAACGACCAATCCGCCGCACTGCTTCTTGCAACTTCTCCATCGACGTCGCATACGAACAGCGAACATACCCCGCCCCACTCGGCCCAAATGCATCTCCAGGCACTACCGCTACACGCTCCTCCCGAAGCAGCCGCTGGGCAAACTCTTCAGACGTCAATCCCGTCGATCGTATATCCGGAAAACAATAAAAAGCCCCTTCCGGCTCAAACGTCGGCAACCCTATTGCCCGCAAGCCATCCACGATCACCCGTCGCCGCGCATCATAGGCCTGTCGCATACGTTCGACCTCATCCTGCGCCTGACGAATAGCCGCCAGCGCTGCTACCTGCCCCATCGTCGGCGCACTCATTACAATGTACTGGTGTAGCTTATAGAGCGCCTTGAGAATCGGCTCCGGTGCACAGGCATAGCCAATGCGCCAACCCGTCATGGCATAATCTTTCGAAAATCCTCCCAGCAATACCGTACGCTCCCAAAGCCCCGAAATCGAAGGCACACATACATGTCCTTCTTCATAAGCCCGGCCGTAAATAAGCCGATCGTAAATTTCATCAGAGATAACCAGCAAATCGTGCTTAACAATCAACTCACCGATTTCTTCCAACGTCTGCCGTCGCAAAACAGCACCAGTGGGATTATTCGGATAGCCGATCATAAGCACCTTCGTTCGCGGTGTAATGTAGGGCTCAAGATCCGCCGCGGTCACCTGAAAATCGTTTTCAACTGTGGTCGGTACATACACCACCCGTCCACCAGCAAACGTCGCAGCCGGACCATACGATACAAAACAAGGCTCTGGGATTAAAACCTCGTCACCCGGATCCACAAGCGCCAGCATAGCCAGCTGCAACGCCTCACTTACCCCAACCGTGATAAGCACCTCCCGTGCCGGATCATAGTGCACGCCGTAACGCCGCGCTAACTCCTCTGCTACAGCCTCTCGCAACTCCAAAAGCCCAGCATTTGCCGTGTATCCTGTCTTTCCCGCCTTCAGCGAAGCCACAGCAGCCTCAATAGCTGCCGACGGCGACACAAAATCCGGCTCACCAATGCCCAGCGAAATCACATCATCCATGGTGGCAGCAATCTCAAAAAAGCGCCGAATCCCACTGGGCGCTACCTGACGCACCCGCGCCGCGAGCCGATCCTCTAATGAAGACAACGTTGCCAAACGTTCTTCCATGGTTAAAGCCTCTTTTCATCGATAAACGTCAAATATACGGCCTTTTTGGCTGCCCCGTCGCACGCGACAATTTGTTGGCAAGCCAGGGCACTTTGCGTTATTTTACGTCCAAACAGACCGGAAACGCTTCCGAACAAACCACAAGTTTCCATATGGCAACAATTTTTCACAACTATATTGGGGGAGCCTGGCTACCCTCAAGCTCTGGGCGCACCTTTGAAGATCGAAATCCAGCGCGCTGGTCAGAACTCATCGGGCTATTTCCACAGTCTTCAGCCGATGATGTCGACCGCGCTGTCGCTGCCGCCCAAGCAGCCCTTCCCGCCTGGCGTCGCATGCCGGCCCCTCAACGCGGCGAAATCCTGCGGCGAGCTGGCGATCTATTGCGCGCACGTAAAAACGAGATCGCCCGCGCCATGACCCGTGAGATGGGTAAACCTTTCTTCGAAACGCGTGGCGACGTGCAGGAAGCCATCGACACAGCCTATTACGCAGCTAGTGAGACCCGCCGTCTTTTTGGCCACACCGTGCCCAGTGAACTGCCCGATAAGTTCAACATGACCATCCGCCAACCCCTGGGCGTCGTCGGTGTCATCACAGCCTGGAACTTTCCAGTAGCCGTGCCAAGCTGGAAGATCTTTCCGGCACTGGCCTGTGGCAACACGGTGGTCTTCAAGCCCAGCGAAGATGCCCCCCACAGCGGCATGCTCTTCGTGCAAACGCTCATTGACGCCGGCTTACCCCCAGGCGTCATCAACCTGGTGCAAGGCGATGCTGAAGCCGGCGCTGCTTTGGTCGAGCATCCCGGTGTTAATGCGATTTCGTTTACCGGCTCAAGCGAGGTCGGCGCGCATATCGGCGGCATTTGCGGTCGCCTGCACAAGCGGTGCTCCCTGGAAATGGGCGGCAAGAACCCGATCCTTGTCATGGAAGACGCCGACCTGGATCTGGTCGTCAACGGCGTGCTCTGGGGCGCTTTTGGCACCACAGGCCAACGTTGCACGGCCACCAGTCGCCTTATCCTACACCAGGCGGTGCACGACGAGGTCGTCGAACGCCTCTGCGAGGAAGCCCGCCGCCTGCGCCTAGGGGATGGCAACGAAGAGGGCACCGACATGGGACCGCTGATCAACCAGGCTGCCCTCGAAAAAGTGCAGCGTTACGTCGAACTCGGCCTTAAAGAAGGCGCACGGCTTGCACTCGGAGGCAAACGCGCTACAGGACCTGGCTTGGACGAAGGCTTTTTCTTCGAGCCCACCATTTTTGTAGACGTCACCCCCCAAATGCGAATTGCCCAGGAAGAAATCTTCGGCCCTGTGCTTTCGGTGTTAAAAGTCAGCTCCTTTGAAGAAGCCATCGAGGTGGCCAACAGCGTGCGCTACGGCCTTTCCTCTTCAATCTACACCCGGGATCTAACCAAAGCCTTCCGGGCCATTCAAGCGCTCGAAGCCGGCATCGTGTATGTCAATGCGCCTACCATCGGCGCCGAAGCCCACCTCCCTTTCGGCGGTGTCAAACAGACCGGCAATGGCCACCGCGAAGGCGGCTGGGAAGTGTTTGACTTCTATACAGAAACGAAAACGGTCTACATCGACTACAGCGGCCGCCTGCAGCGGGCACAGATCGACACAGCCCAAGAATAAGCCCCTTACCAGTATTCCCAGTAACGTCGGTTAGGAACACCATAGTAACGAAAAGGAGGCTTTTGCTTTCGTGAGTAAAACAAACTGATCAGTAGCAATCCAGCTACAAATCCGCCGATATGTGCCCAGTAGGCCACACCGCCGCCTACCTGGGTAAACGCTGCAGACGTTAGCCCACCCACAACCTGCAATGCAAACCACCAGCTTAACACAAAAGCGGCGGGAAGGGCTACGATTGGGAAAAAGAACAGCAGCGGCACCACCAGAAAGACCGTAGCCCGCGGGAATAACACCAGGTAGGCACCCAGCACGCCCGAGATGGCCCCACTGGCACCAATAGCCGGTACCGTGCTGGTGGGATTCATCAGCACGTGCGCGATGCCCCCACCGAGTCCGCTGAGCAGGTAGAACAGCAGAAAACGGCCGGAGCCTATCGTCCCCTCTAGCGACTTGCCGTAAACGTTGAGATAGAGCATGTTACCGATCAGGTGGGCAAAGCCTCCGTGCAGGAACATGGACGTAAAGAGCGTCAGGAGCACTTCAGGCTGCTCCTGCCAGTTCATGATCCAGGCTGGCACCGTGCCCCACCGATACAGGAAAGCCTCCAGGTGTGGCCCCTGCAGCAGTTCGACAAAGAAAAAGAAAACGTTGAGCCCGATCAGCGTGTAGGTTACAAAGGGGTAGTGCCGCTCGGGCACATCATCGCCGATAGGAATCATGACGGTTGCTGTCCGGATGGTCTGTCGGAACGATACGGAAGCGGCACATACTCCACAGACGGTCGCATGCGGGTGGGCTGTGGGTACAGTGCCATCAGCGAATAGATCTCCGGCGGCATATTGGTCGAAACCGGCAGGCCAAGCGCGCGCACGTCTTCAACCCGAAGCGGACGGTCATGCGTCCACACGCCGCTGGTTAGCAACCGCGCCACCCGAGCCGCCTCCGGTGCTGGCATTTTGCGCTCAAGCAGTTGCCGTACGCTGTGCGCAACCTGCCCCAGCGCTTTTTCTGCCACATCGGCCAGGATCAGCGTCTCATCGCTAACCTGACCGATGCCTTTGCGACGTACAGCAGCCAAAATGGAAGCGGCTGCATACTGGCCAATCTGGGGATCAACCGGCCCAAGCACGGCAAACGGGTCCATCACGATCTCATCCGCTGCCAAGGCCAGCAGCGTGCCCCCGCTCATTGCGTAGTGCGGCACAAAGACGGTCACTTTGGCCGGATGCTGGACCAAGGCCCAAGCAATCTGCTCGGCAGCCAAAACCAGGCCACCCGGCGTGTGTACGATCAGGTCAATCGGACAGGCAGGATCCGTCAGGCGAATGGCCCGCAACACCTCCTCAGCATCTTCGATAGAGATATAGCGATGGATACCAATTCCAAGCAGCGAGACGGTTTCTTGCCGGTGAATGAGTGAAATCACCCGAGATTTGCGTTTTTGCTCTAAACGCCGAAGGATCTGCGCCCGACGCGCCTCCAAAATTTGCTGGCGCATTGCGGGCGTCAGGCTCATCAGAATGAGAAACAGAAAGAACAGGTCGTTCATAGCACTTGAAATAGCAGATTACAGCAACAGGTTGAAGATTTCCATGGCACGCTCCCAGTGCATGGGTTGTGGGTTCTTAACTTCAGGATCTAGAATCTTGAACGTCCGTGCCAACGCCACCGTCAGCGCGCCAACAAGTCGGGGCAGCTCGGCTTCTACCTCGCGGCTGTACTCCAGACGAAGCGGTGGCAATTCGGCCAGGTGTTCCAGAATAGGCCCGAGTTCCAGTCCTGTGTCAAGCGCCTCAAAGGCGCGAATGCTTTCGCGCAGGCCATTTGTAATGGGTAAATCGTACACCTCGACGATGTCACGCCCGTTCGCCTGCGCCGTGGCCTGCGCCGCCAGTAGTAGATCATAGATTTTCTGCCGGACAAAATCGTTCAACCGCTTGAGATCTTCCTTATCAACATCCAGGCCGGCGGCCATGCGAAACAGCCGCTCGAACTTGGAAACCGCCATCAATCCTGCCATGGTGCTTCCTCCTTTTGTTACTGAGGGCAAAACAAGCCCTTCACCTCCCCCTAAGGTGCATGATTACCCTAAAAATTTTTAAAAAAGCCCCTGTTTATTGCTGCACCCGCCGCACCCCCACGCTCTGCAATCGAATAATCTCTTTTGTGCCGCCTTCACGCACAACTTCAATCGTGCGCACAAACCCGTTGTCTTCCTCCTCTACCCAGATTTCTTTGGGATGGTAGATCAGATGGTCCACCCCATCCAGCGCAATTTCGAAAACATTGTCTTTGGGGTCATAGGTTACCCCGATCACGCGGGCATAGTCTGATTCGAATTGGTCGCCCAGTTTGGGGTCTACGATTTCCACAACGGCATCCTCCGGGTTCAGGTCTTCCAGAAACGCCTTTGTGAAGTTGTCAAAGTATTCCCTCCACTGGGCTCGCGGAAGCTGTTTTGTTACCGCCATCGTGCCTCCTCCTTTGGTTGGGTTGGTTTCGACCTGATGGCCTGCCGAAGTGACAGGCCATTAGGCCGCTGCCTCCTATCTGCAAGCGATAGACCGATCTGCCAGAAACGACGACACACCTCCGGAAGACCATTCATTTTGGCACCCGGCACAGTTTTTCCGCAGCCTTCCAGGCAAACGCAGGCCCGACAGCCTGTCGGAAGCAACGATAAACCAACCAAACCATAAAAGCCATGGCTGAACGCATTTATTTCCCCGGCTTCACAACGTTGCAGCGGGAAATGAACCGGCTGTTTGATGAATTTCTCCAGAGTACAGAAGCAACCACTGAAGCCCCGGCCACCTGGACGCCGCGAGCCGACCTTTCGGAAACCGCCGAAGCTTATCTGATTCGCATGGATTTGCCCGGCGTGGCCAGAGAGAGCCTAGATCTGCAGTTTAACGAAGGCGTATTAACGGTCACTGGCCAGCGAACGACAACCTATGAAGCAGAAAACGAAACCCCACGGCATGTAGAACGCCCGCACGGACGCTTCTTCCGAAGCTTCACGCTGCCCCAAACAATCGATCCTGCAGGAATCAAGGCCGAATTGCGGGAAGGCGTGCTCACCATTCGAATTCCCAAGTTAGCTGCGCATCAGCCCAGAAAAATTGCGGTTGAATAACATGGCAAGGCCGGCCCCACAGGGCCGGCCTTATTAGTTCTTAGGAGGGGAATCGACCATAAATTTAGCGGACTTTGACTATGGTTTTCGTTGTGCGAAAGCCTTCACCTTCCAAAACAAGCAGGTAAAGGCCACTGGCTAGATTGGAGGTTTCCCAGCTTTGTTCATGCCAACCAACCGTTTGTTCACCTTCGTAAAGAGGGAGCACCTCACGGCCTAACAGGTCATAAAGCACCAAACGCACCTTTCCTGCTTTTGGTATGCCTATCCGAATCCGCAGCTGCTTGCCAAAAGGATTGGGATAGGCCTCCAGACTAATGCGTTCGGGCAATCGGGTTGACTCTACAGCGACCACCTGCTCGCTACGCGCTAGCACAATAATACCACCCGCATAGGACAGCTCCACCTCCCAAAAACCAGCAGCTGGTCTTGTCTCCAGCGCCTCCCATCCCGTCTCACTCCAGTAGAACGCTTGCGGCGTGCCCTGATAAGCACCGCTCCACAAGGAAAACACATAAGGCCCGGTAGGAACTACCGCAATAGCTTGTGCCCGATCCCAAAGGGACCAACCGATTGCAGGTCCCAGTGGCGCAAATCCAGTCGGCAACGACCCAGGCAGTGAATCTGCCACATCTACCAGCAGTTCTGGCTCAAGGGCATGGGGTAGTAAGGTAGTGGGTACCTGCAACTTAGCTACCACATTGCCTTCATGCGTCACCTCGGCTGCCAAAACATCCGGCAAAATAGAAGTTGAGGTAAGCACAAACGGCACCGCCGCCCAAAGCGTCGTATCACTGGCGGTCTCCTCATAAATGGCCATACTTGCCGGTCCGCTTTGCCCCCTTAGGCTATCGGGTAGCTGCCAGCGTATCTGGGCAGTGCCCGTTGCATCGAGCCTAACCGGTATGCGATAGCTTCCAGCCGGGGCAGTTATCTGAAGTAGAAGGTTTTCTGGAAGTGCTACGCCCCAAGCCCGTACCTGAATAGCAATGGTAACGGTATCAGAGGCTGTCAGCACGGTGCGCGAGGGCTTAAGGGTTACTTCGCGTCCAACGATGTCCAGCACCGCCTCACGCTCAAGCCCTTGAGCCTGAAGCCTAAGCCGGGTGCGCCCTACGTGGCGTCCTCTTATCCAAGCGCGATTTGCTTGAACCGTATCTATAGTAGCAAGCGTATCGGCCACAACCCATGTAACTTCCTGGGCAGGTAAACTCAACGTAGGGCTATATAGAAAGACTGCCTCCAGTTCACTGCTGATTCCAAGCGGCACCGTTATGGTGTCTCGGGGCTGACCACGCTGCTGTACCTGCAGGACCACAGGCGAAGGTAGCGCTTGCAACGAACCCGTTGCAACAGCCTGCTCTGGAGTCTCTACGGCCAACTGAATCCATTGGGCTGGCGCAACCTCCCCTTCCCAGCGCCGCAAAACGGTCTCATTGCCCAGCGTGTCCAATTGAACCATCTCCAGGGCAAACGTCCCACTACCTGTACCGTGCAAAAGTGTCTTAAACGGGCCAATATCAGCAGGCAGTAGAATGGTTTCTGGAAGCGAATCACTTGCGGGCCAATAGCCGGCTCCAGGAATTTCCATGTAGACCTGATTGTTGGCATCCGCACCGATTCGGCGACCTAAGCTATCTACAACTAAGAGCCGAACGGGCGAGTGTACCCGCATGGCTATTGAAGGCACCTTCAGCGAAAAAGCCTGCCGAATAGCCGCAAGTCCCGCGCTTCCATACCGCCCTTTAGGCTGCAGCGCTGTCATGACCTCGACTCCTGTACGTACCAACCATGCGTTTAGCAGTAGCTGAGCCACTTTATTAAGTTTAGAAACCGCCGCATATAAAGGAGTAAGGGCCCCTGATGTAGCCACAGCTAGAGCAATTGTACCCGCTTCCAAAACACTTAATGCTGCTTCTGCTTGATCTTTGATGCCTTGTATTCCTTCACAAGAACCTAAATAGTACCTGCGCACCCTACGCATTATTTCAAGCCAACCATCGCTGGCCTTTTTAGCATGGTAAAAACTAGTTGGATAAGTAGGGAATCTACGCCCTTTTGCTAAATCAATCTCTTCGTTCAAGGTTGTGGCAATTGTTGCTCGCAATTCATCAAGCTGGCCTCGTTGCAATAAATCTTTGACGGCGTTGTTTAGCATTTCAAGTAAGCCGTTAACCCCACTTACCTCCATCGCTTGAGAAAGCGCCAGATCTTTAGTAAAATCATCAAGCTTAGTGTCTTCAGCAATTTTAGCTATGCGACTTGAAAGTTGACTAAGCGGTATAAAAATTCTTTCATTTAAGAAATTCATTGTAAACAAACTAGCTGCATCATTATTCAAAGCAGCATGTGCCATCCCTTCCTTTAAATTATTTACTGTTTTTGCGCTTCCGTTTTCGATTAGTCTAATAAGTTCAGCAAACTTATTCTTTATTCCCTCAAGCATCTCCAGGGTGCGACCCAGGTTCTGGATTTTAGGATCTGGGGACTGTTTCCAGTCTGCCGGCAACTTAGCACGAATGCTTTTACTTACTTTTTCAAACAGTTTAAGATTTTCAACAATAGCGCTAACAATCTGCAGGATAATTCCTACTGAACCATCCCAAATAGCTGTCGTGCCGCATTCGGCCATATCATGGGCACCTTGTAGCAAATCAAAAGTGCTAAAGACGGCTTGTCGAAGACGCCTTACGGCCTCTTCATCGAATGGTCCTGTCGTATCTTGCGTAGCAATTTGCCATAGGAAAGATTGGATTTCCGGAATAATTCGGAGGTGCGCGAGCGAGTCGCGCACCGATTCCATATCAAAGGTTATTTCAGGGAGCCACCGCTGGAGCACATCCCTAACGGGCAATTCGGCCAAAAACAAGCGTAGCGTATCAGGTTCAGGGCCTTCTGCGGTAACCAGAACCCGGGCGCGCGTACGGCTCCATTTCGGAAAGTTGTCTTGCCAGAATTCTCGACGTCGGGCATAAACGGTATAGTAGCCTTCTTCAGAGACGCCGAGTTCAAAGCGCCCGTCTAGTCCGGTTCGTACTGTTTGTTCTGGAGGGAATTCCGGATTCAGACTTACTTCTACGTTAGGCACGGGTAATAGACCATCAAGGTCAGGATCTTGGCTCAATTTAGCTCCTGCATGGCGTTGCCTGACAACCCCTTGAATGATCAGATTAGAGATCTGCACCGCAACTTCTTCCCAAGTCTCTCCCACGCGCACGCGGAAGCGGAACGTATAGGGTAGCGTTTTGCCCTCAAACCAACTTCGCGGTGGTGGTATCCAGTAGAAACTGTAAAGGCCTAAAGCATCGGTCTGCTGAGGATTATGGAGAAACAGAGGAGCTTCGGCAAGTTGGATTTCGTCTTGCGCAATTGGCCCTTCAACCACTACCGGAGCATTTGCCAAGGGCTGCCCGTCCTGATCGGCTTCGACGAGAAATTCGAAACGTGGGCGCTGATCCGTCGCTTCTGTTAAATCCTGCAACCGCAGAACTGAGGGGTTCGAAAGCAAGCGCACCGTGACCGTTGGTGAAGACGGCCAATCCGAAGGAGAATCATCTCCTACATTAGGTGGGAGTCGAAATAGCAAACGCAAATTACCATAAAATGGTTCATAGTAATTAAAGTAAAGATTTTTTGCTTTTTGTTTCCAGGAATTAGTTATGGGAGTAGTAGAAATAGATTCTGATCCTTCAAGAACACAGTTTCGATAATAAGAACTATAATTAGCATATATCAATTTGCATAAAAAAATATACCTAATTTCAGTTATTCCACGATCCCAATATTCTTGATGAATTTCATAATATATTCCATTAGAAGCATAAAGTGCTAGAATACCTGTTGTATAATAATCCAAAGTCCCATAATAATTTGCATACAAAATGCCCACAGAAAAGAACCTTCGTCTTCCTTGTACACTTCGAGCTAAAAAAGGATTATATCTTAAAATAAAACGAGCAGATAATCTAGCATACTTTTGATTGTTTATAGAAAACGTATCTTGACCAGTAGATCCAAAATAAAAATAACAATCATCATATCCACGTACTCCTTCATAACATTCTATCAATTCAGATGGAGAAGGAGGAATAGTAGAGATAGAATCTAGAGAAATATTATATTGAAGATTAACAGAAACATCTGCTTCTACAAAAGAGCTGTTTTGATCATATTGATAATTAAAAAACAGAGACCCGCTTTCATTTTCTCGACACTTGGGATTGCTATATTTTATACAATCATAGAATACTCCATATTTATCACCAATTAAATTTCTAGAATCATAGGGCATAATAGCTATATTATTTTTAAAATAATCCCCATATACGTAAAAATTTAATTCTCTTCTATATAATTCTATTCCGTTACTGTAGAATGCAGCAATAATTTTACCTGTTTCATAGTCTAAAGCTGAAGACTTAGGTAAGACAAAAAGACGCCACGTTTGTGTAGCATTTTTGCTACCATAAGAATCAACAATATAATGAGGCACATGATTAGTTCTAAAAGTATCTAATATTTGAAATTTTATATACCCTCCATGATCTGATAATAATAAAGAATAAAAATCTGTTGAATCATTAGATGGATTAACTTGATAAAGCAACAGTGGACCTTCTGTCCAGACTTTAAAATATGATCCAAATTCTTGAAGTAAAGAAAAATTTACCAAATCATATTGTAATCCATATATCACATATCCAGCTCCTCTTGCAATGGGTAATAAAGTCTTATCACGAACACCTTCACTACCATTTAATGACAGATCCTTTAGCCACCAAGATCCTACAGATTTATCTCTTCTAACATAGCCTGAATTAGGTGAAACGGGATATATATGTACGGTACGTACATTAGTAACGCCAGATAAAACCTCTACGCGTTCCTCTCCACCTCTAAGACGCCATAAAAGCTGAGGTTGTTTAAAAACGCTTGTACTAACTAAGCTCGACGTATAATCTTCGGGCAGCCTGAGCAAAACCTGTAATGATTGGGCTCCGTCTTCTATCGAAGGCAAGTAACGGTAACTTACTAGCACAAAGGGTGACCAGTCGAAATCCGATGAAATATATACGGTATCTACTCCAGAGCCAGATCTGTAGTCTACCCGAAACACAAGGGTCTCACCAGGGAATACCACCGGAGGGAAAAACCCAGACCGTAGGATCCATACGCTCGTATCAGACGGCAGGGGAGGCGACGCTCCGGAATCTTCTCCCGTAGGATACCAGCCAGAACGCAGCAAAACCTTTACACTTGTATCAGAGACAACGTACTCCTGAGCATATAGAGGCCCTATCCCACCCAGCATTAGGGCTAGCGCCATTAGCCGCTTCACAAATGCTTTCATGACGACTTATGCTTTCATGACGACTTAGCGTTTTATCCAAAAAGAAAAAAGAAGACAAGAGGCTGTCAATCACCCGAACGGGTGATTTTGAGGGTCAATGCCATGGAATGTCTCTTTCGACTGGGCCCCAAGAGAGCTTTTCAGCAAGGACAATCCCACGTTTTGGAGTACTAGACAAGCTGTAGCTCTGGAATTTGGAAATGGGATGGCTTTAAGGCAGGCACTTTACCTGGTTAGATTTACCCAAACAGTGAATTTCGGTCTTTTCATCTTTAGAGGCAGTTGTTTATCTCGAGCTTTGCTTATTCATGAACAATGGGCGGGGCTTGCCCCGCCCATTGTTAGAAAGCCCGTTGTTTTACAAGTCAATCGATTTGCGGCAAGGCAGCCAGGCTTTTGCGTACGGCTTCCTCCGGATATTCGAAGTCCTGGAGTTTGCCTGCCAAGTAAGCCTCATAAGCACTTAGATCGAAGTGGCCGTGACCGCAAAGGTTAAAGACAATCGTGCGCCCCTCGCCGGCTTCTCGAGCTGCTAAAGCCTCCTGCATGGCGCCCCAAACGGCATGACCCGCTTCTGGAGCGGGGATAATCCCCTCGCTACGAGCAAAGCTCAGGGCTGCAGCAAAGACCGGATTCTGGGGCACGCTGCGCGCTTCAATCAGCCCAGCTGCATACAAAGCGCTTACTTGGGGACTCATACCGTGATAACGCAGTCCGCCCGCATGGATAGGCGCGGGGATGAAGTCATGCCCGAGCGTATACATTTTAACCAGCGGAGTTAGGCGGGCGGTATCGCCAAAGTCATAGGCATAAACCCCCCGCGTAAGGGATGGAGCAGCAGCCGGCTCAATCGCTACGATGCGGGTTTTGCGGCCTGAGCGCACGCGTTCGGCCAGGAACGGAAACGCAAAGCCTGCAAAGTTACTGCCGCCACCCACGCAACCCACAATAACGTCGGGCCAGTCGGCTCCTGCCAGTTCCAGCTGACGGATCACCTCCTGACCAATTACCGTCTGGTGGAGCAGTACGTGATTGAGCACGCTACCCAGCGCATACTTTGTATCGGTACGCGTAGCTGCTTCTTCAACAGCTTCGCTGATTGCGATGCCTAAACTGCCCGTATTTTGCGGATCTTCGGCCAGCACGCGGCGTCCGGCCTCCGTCTCAGGACTCGGGCTTGGTACCACCTGAGCCCCCCAGCTTTGCATAAGAACACGCCGATAAGGCTTTTGCTCGTAGCTTACGCGTACCATGTACACCTTGCACTCCAAACCGAAAGCCTGGCAGGCAAAGCTCAGCGCACTTCCCCACTGCCCGGCACCGGTTTCAGTAGTTAGACGCCGGACGCCTTCTTGAGCATTGTAGTACGCCTGGGGTACGGCCGTATTGGGTTTATGGCTACCCGTTGGGCTTACACCCTCATATTTGTAGTAGATCCGTGCAGGCGTATCGAGCGCCTTTTCCCAGCGACGCGCCCGAAATAGCGGCGTAGGACGCCAGAGCCGGTAAATGTCACGAACAGGCCCGGGGATTTCAATATAGCGTTCAGCGCTTACCTCTTGGGCAATGAGGGCTTCAGGAAAAAGCGGCGCCAGGTCGGCTGGTCCCACAGGCTGCTTTGTGCCCGGATGTAACACCGGAGGCAATTCAACCCCCAGAGCACTGAGATCCGCATTTAGGTTGTACCAGTGGGTGGGCAGTTCCGATTCAGAGAGCAGAATTTTAACCGATTCAGCCATAGTACCTTACCAGCTTAGTGGAAAACGCTCGAAGATAACAGTACGCAGGCGCTTGCTCAAGCGCTTAGCGCAGATAAAAACGAGGCGGATCGTTCCCCACGTAAGCACAGATCTCGAGGTGTTGCATAATCGGCGAAGCCTTCACCTTGTGCATGAGCACTTCTTCCACTTGAAACAGCCCGGTCACGTGCTCCATGTAGGCGGCAATCCGGACAGGCTTACGCTCACCTGGCCCAATGTGCACGCGCGTAATGGCGCTTGCCGAGTAGCGGTGAATGTCACCAATCATAGGATCCCGATTGATCATTTGGGGAATGCGAGAGCGGCCGTGTGCCATGTCGGTCCCATCGGCTACCAGCACTACGCCGGCCTCCAGGCTGTGGATGCGTACATTGCCCATATGCCCCACAATGCATTCGTGCACCAGTGCCCGTACAACGGCCTGCATAGGATCCCCGTCGGCGTAAAGCTGGGCTAAATAGTGCCGAATGAAAGGGTCAACCAGCGCCAAACCCCATTGCTCATGCCCCTCGCGGGTGATACCCATTCCAGCATCATGCAGGAACGCAGCCAAAGCCACAGCCACCTGGGCATCTTCAAAAGTACCCACCTCTTCTGCTTCGAGGGAGCTCAGGATGCCGCCTTCATGAAGCAGCCGCAGGATTTTAAGCGCATTATAGGTGACAATGCGAGCATGCACCGGACCATGATCGTTATAGCCCAAACGCCGCACCGAAACAGCATTGGCATAGCTCAGGTAGTGGTGCAGCGTGCGATCAACCAGAAGCTGCATTAGCAGTGCATGTACGCGACCTTCGGTGCGTTCCAGTAGCGCACGGTCCAGCTCAATCTGCTTGGCACTGACGTTTTTCCAGTCCGGAAAGCGGGGTGCCTGGGCAGATTCGCCTTGCAAAGGTGAGGATGTCGGAAAAGGGTCAGGTTCCATAGAGGCTTAGCGAGTAGGCTTGCCTAAAAAATAAAACAGGGCGGCTGGTGTTAGGTTGCCGCCCTGCATAAAGGTTTTTAGTAATGCCAGCTTAAGCTTCATCTTTGGGCTCATCTGCAGCATTCTGGGATTCTCGGACAGCTTTTTCGGCTGCCTCGAGCTGCGCTTTCAGGTCTTCCAGGCCGCTTAGCTCAGCCAGGGTCGTGGGCCCCGTAGTGGCTTTCCGCTGATATTCCCGCACAGCTTGCTCTTGTTGCTTGCGTTCTTCGCGCCGTCGCTGCTCTTCCTCGGCCCGCCGCGCCTCTTCTTCAGCGCGCTGCTTGGCCACTTCGCTGAGCACAATTTCCTTTTGCGACGCATCAAAGCGGATGACCCGAAGCTCAAGCTCCTGACCCGGCTTATAGAATTCCTGGAAGTTTTTGTTTTGCTTAAGCTCAGCAGCCGGTACAAAAGCTTCTACACCAAGTGGCAGTTCTACAACCAGACCTCCCTCTTCAAAACGCACCACTTTGGCCGTGTGATCGGTACCCTCCGCATAAACCAGGGCAAAGTCGTTCCAAGGATTGGTCTGGATCTGCTTGTGCCCCAGTGAGATGCGCTGATTTGCTTCGTCGATTTCTAGCACGACCACATCCAGCTCCTGGCCTTTTTTCACCACCTCGTTGGGGTGCTGAATGCGCCGGGTCCACGACAGATCGCTAATGTGCACCAAGCCATCAATACCCGGCTCAATTTCGACGAAGACGCCAAAGTTCGTAATGTTGCGCACCTTGCCGCGCAGGATCGTGCCCGGTGGATAACGCTTGGCAATGTCTTCCCACGGATTAGGCTCAAGCTGCTTCATGCCAAGCGAAATCTTGCGGTTTTCACGATCGATATTGAGAATCTTGACTTTGACCAGCTGACCCAACGCAACCTTCTGGCTTGGATGGCGGACATGGTCAGTCCAGCTCATTTCTGAAATATGTACCAAGCCCTCAATACCTTTTTCCAGCTCCACAAAGGCACCATAATCTGTAATGGAAACAACCTTCCCTTCGACCACATCGCCCTCTTTGTATTTCTCGTCAATGTTCTCCCAAGGGTGCGGCAGGAGCTGCTTTAAGCCGAGCGAAATGCGCTGGCGCTCTTTGTCGTAGTCGAGCACGACTACGTTGAGCTTCTGGCCAAGCTGCACCAACTCCGAAGGATGCGACACACGCCCCCACGATAGGTCTGTAATGTGGAGCAGCCCATCGACCCCACCCAGATCGATAAAGACCCCAAAGTCGGTGATGTTCTTGACCGTGCCCTCGAGCACCTGCCCCGGCTCCATCTTAGAGAGGATCTCTTCGCGCTGCTTCTGCAACTCTTTCTCGACAAGCGCTTTATGCGAGATCACTACGTTCTCGTTAGCCGGATTGATTTTAACAATCTTGAATTCCATGCGCTTGCCGACGTAGGCGTCAAAGTCCCGTACCGGGCGCACATCAATCTGCGAGCCGGGCAAGAAGGCCTCTAAGCCATCGAAAATTTCTGCGATCATGCCGCCTTTAATGCGGCGCAAAATCGTGCCTTCGATAATTTCCTCATTATAGTAGGCCTGCTCCACGCGCTGCCAGCGACGAAGCCGGTCAGCTTTTGTCTTCGACAGCAAGAGCTGGCCCTGGGCGTCTTCCAGTCTTTCGATATAGACCTCAACCTCATCACCAGGCTTAATTTCGGCTGTGCCGAACTCATTGCGGGGCACAATGCCTGAGCTTTTGAAGCCGATATCAATGATGACTTCTTTATCCCCTACTGTGAGGATGCGCCCTTTGACAATCTGTCCTTCCTGAACAGCCGAGAAGCTTTGCTCGATTTTCTGGCGCAGTTGTTCATGGAAAGGATCTACCTCGCGCGCTTGTTGCAGCTTCTCCAGTTCTTCCAGCTTCACCACCCGACCTTTTACGTCACCCCGATAGCCCACTATCGAAGGGGCTGCGGGGCTTGCCACTTCAGCGACCTGTGCTTCTAGCGCTTCAGGGGTTTGGGTGCGTGATTCCTCGTGGGCTTCGGTGACAGCGTGAACGGATTCCGTTGTCTCGGGCATGTTGGCCTCAGAGACCTCAGTTGCCTGTTTCTGTTCTTCTGCCATAGGTTTCTCCGGACGCAAGGCTCGGGCCCTTATGGAGAAGCGAGCCCCACCTCCTGTTAAGGTTTAGTGTACCCGCTCGGGCTTCTCCGCCACACCGAACGGGCCGGTTTACGGGTTTAAAAGGTTCAAAGTACGCGGGCTTACCTTGTTACCAACCAGATGCCCACAACTCTGGTTTCTACGTCAAAGATCGAACGCTGCTAAACGTGCAAATGGCGCTGGCGTTCCCGAACGAGTTCATAAATGCGCTGCACTTGTTCGTCAATCGTCAGCGAAGTTGTATCAAGCTCAACAGCATCTTCAGCCTTGCGTAGTGGAGCCAGAGCGCGTTCCTGGTCTCTTGCATCGCGTTCCAGAACCTCGCGAAGCACAACCTCAAGCGGCACAAGTTGCCCGCGGGCTGCCAGCTCTTGCTGCCGACGTCGCGCTCGCTCCTTTGGATCTGCAACCAAGAAAATCTTGACCTCAGCCTCAGGAAACACTACGGTACCAATATCCCGGCCATCCAGCACCACGCCTCCGTATTGCTGCTCCCAAGAGCGGCCAATACGTCGCTGCTCTTCGAGCAGGCGTGCACGCACTTCAGGCCAGCCGCTGATCAGACTGGCTACGCGGCTAACTTCTGGGGTCCGAATAGCTTCCGTCACTTCTTCGCCATTGAGCCAAAGCCGCAGTTGCTTTCCATCCCATACCACCTCAAGCCGCGTAGCAGCAAGCACCTCCTGCGCTCGAGCGGGATTGAGCGTAGGATCTTGGTGTAACAATGCCAGCGCCAAGGCGCGGTACATAGCACCGGTATCCAGATACGGGTAGCCCAACTTTGCTGCCAGCTGGCGTGCTGTTGTTGTTTTTCCTGCACCAGCAGGACCATCAATAGCGACAATCACGAGGAACCTCTACGACTTGACTTAATTTGCTTAGCGCGCCTTTTTCCCAGTATAGGTATGCGTAAACTATTGCACCACGAGATTCCGCGTCCGGATCCAGAGACGTTGCGTCAGCTGCCGCGGCATCCCATCGTAGCCGTGCTGGACAACATCCGCTCCATTTACAACGTCGGGGCGATTTTTCGAACAGCCGATGCGGCCCGCATTGCCCATCTTTACCTGACCGGGATTACCGGTACCCCTGAACATCGGCAACTGCACAAAACAGCGCTGGGGGCTGAAGCCACCGTCCCATGGACCTACGTGCGCGATCCAGTGTCGCTGGTGGAAAGCCTACGCCAGCAAGGCTACTGCATCGCCGTTCTGGAGCTAACCGACACGCCTACCTACACGCATCAGGTACCCGAGGAGGCGTTTCCCTTGGCGTTGGTTGTAGGCCACGAGCTCTACGGCGTACAACCTGCACTGATCGAACGTGCCGATTTGGCGCTCGAGATTCCCCAATTCGGAAGCAAACAGTCGCTCAACGTGGCCGTGGCCTTTGGCATTGCGGTTTTTGATCTGGTGCGCCAATACCGTCGCCTGCAAGGAGATCCCCTCTTCAACCCAGCCTCTCAGCAGCCCGACGGAGCCGCCGCACACATGCCTCCTGCCCAATAACCTCCATCATGGCAAACAAACTCGGTCCAAACGTCAACCCACTGATGGCAAGTCGGGTTGGGTGAATGATTTCGGCAGCTTTGACACCTCGCTCTTCTGCCAACGTTCGCAACGCCCGTTCTGCCGTTTCGGCGTTAAAATCGCTAAGCTGTTCCAGTCGTGTCGCATAAGCCCGCACCAGTTCAGCACTATACGGCTTCCAGTGCTTTTGGACTCCCTGCGGTTCGTACGTTTCGGGATCTTCGTAAAAAAAGCGACAGAAGGTGGCCAGCTCCTCAACGAAAGTAATGCGTTCTTGCATGAGGGCCGCTACGCGTTGCACATACGTTTCCTCGGCCTTTAAGCCGTGCTTTTCTAAGTAAGGCATGGCTTTGCGGGCCAGCTCCTCGACCGACAGGCGGCGGATAAATTGCTGGTTATACCATTGCAGCTTATCTAAACTGAACTGAACGCCAGAAGGCCGCACACGCTCAAGCGAAAATGCTTCGATCAGCTCCTCCAGGGTAAAGACCTCCTGTTCGGTACCGGGATTCCAACCCAGAAAAGCCAGGTAATTTACCAATGCAGCCGGCTCATAGCCCAAGTCTCGGTATTGATGGACCAATACCGGAATACCTAAAGCCTCCGCATTACGCTTAGAGAGTTTGCCGCCTTTAGGACTTAAAATAAGCGGCAAATGGGCCATTTGGGGCATTTCCCATCCCAGGTACTGATAGAGCAGCACGTGTTTAGGTGTGGAAGAAAGCCACTCTTCACCCCGAATGACATGGGTAATCCCCATCAGGTGGTCGTCGACGACATTGGCCAGATGGTAGGTAGGCATGCCATCCGACTTAAGGAGCACCTGATCATCGATCTCAGAACTTTCGAAAGCAACCCAGCCGCGAATGAGGTCATAAAAACGAATGGTCTCCCGACGGGGGACTTTGAGCCGGATTACGTAAGGGGCCCCTTCGGCCAGTAAGCGTTCGACTTCTTGGGCTGGCAGCGTGAGCGAATTGCGCATACTCATGCGCGTAATCGCATCGTACTTAGGCGAAGGATTGCCACTTTTCTGAAGTCGTTGCCGCATTTCTTCCAGCTCCTCGGGCGTGTCGAACGCATAATAGGCATAGCCTGCCTTGACAAGCTGTTCCGCGTACTGGCGATACAGCGCTTTGCGCTCCGATTGCCGATACGGGCCACAAGGACCGCCTACATCTGGGCCTTCGTCATAGGTCAGACCGGCCCACCGAAGCGATGCAATGATATCCTCCTCGGCGCCGGGCACGTAGCGTTCCTGGTCGGTATCTTCGATGCGCAGGATAAACTGTCCCCCGTGCTTGCGGGCAAACAGAAAGTTATACAGAGCGGTACGCAACCCCCCTATGTGTAAAAAACCGGTCGGGCTAGGCGCAAACCGTACACGCACAAGACTGCTCGGCGCAGATGCTTCCATACGAAATCCAAGAGCTTTTTCGTTGGGATACCGGTTACCGTTGCTTCGCAAAATACGCAGTTGCCAAAACGTTCCTTAGGGAAAATTATGCAAACGTGCATCCCTTAGGCGTTGCGCCCGCAGCACGCTTTCCCTAAGTTTAAAGGTTCTTTCACCCCTGCAAGTAGCGTTTCCTATGGAAAATCTTGGGAGAAAATCGGCTATGCGTACGCTTGGCTTTGCCGCAAGCATCCTTGGATTGCTTTTGGCAGGCTGTGGCCTGCTGCGCAGTAGCTCAACGCCGGAGACAGTGGTAGCCATAGCGGGCTCAGAAACCATTGATTTAACAACTTTTGAGACCCAGTATACGCGCACTATTGGCAATCGCAGAGCTGCCGCAGCAGACTCCATAGAAGCCTACCGGGATTTCTTGGAGCGCTACGTCAACTACCGCCTACGCGTGCAAGAAGCCCGCGCGCGGGGTTTCGACCGGGACTCAGCCCTCGTGGCTGAGGCGCAGGCCTATCGTTTGGATCTGGCCCGTAATCACTTCATGCGCCAGGAAGTCATAGAGCCTTTACTGCGGGAGATGTACCGGCGCATGCCCGATATGGTCGACATTAGCCACATCTTTGTACGCGTACCTCCCGACGCCACCCCTGAAGACACCCTAACCGCCTACCGGCGCATTGCAGCCCTTGTAGACTCTATTCGCCAAGGTGCAGACTTCAATGAGCTGGCATTTCGTCATTCCGATGACCCATCGGCACAGGCGCCCCGCACAACCCCAGGAGGCTGGGGTCACATCGGCTGGATCAAAATGGGGCGCATGATCGAACCCATGGAAACCTATGCCTACAATACTCCTGTCGGGCACATCTCTCCTATTTTTCGGACACGTTACGGCTACCACGTACTCAAAGTACACGACCGCAAGCCAGCACCCGACGATGTACGTGCCGCCCATATCATGCTCACCGTTGTCCCCTCGGCCGAAGACTCAGCCCGTGCACGCCGCACCCTCGACAGCCTACGCCAGCTGGTAATTAAAGGACAAGCAGACTTTGCTGAACTGGCTCGCCAACACTCTGCCGATTGGCGCACCAAAAGCGCAGGAGGCGACTTAGGCTACCTAAGCTTCGCCCAACCTATGCCTGTGGGGGTACGCGACGCCCTCTTTGCGCTCCGCAATGTAGGAGACGTCTCCGACATCGTAGTTACGCCCTTTGGGCTGCACATCTTCCAGCTTACCGGCCGACGGCCTATGCCCCCCACCTACGAAGCTGCCTACGATACACTACTCAACGTTGCCGAACAGCTTGGCCGCTTGGAAGAAGCCCGCACGCGCTTAGCCGAACGCCTGCGAAAAGACTTGAAAGCACGACTCGATACCACGCAGCTTTTCTCCCTGCTTAGCTTGGGCCCCCACCCCGACTCGATAGCCGTTCGGCTGGCCCGGCAGGACTGGGACTCGATAGAACGCTCTCGTCCTGTAGCTTATATAGGGGACTCAACGTTTACCCTAAGCGATTTTGCCCAATACGTAAACGCCCATAACTTGCTACGGCGCACCTCCCGCCGCGATACAGTCGCCGAAGCCCGCCTGCTGCGCGCAGCCGAGCAGTTCCTCAACGATCAGGCCATTACCTATGCAGCCCTTAAGCGGGCTCAGCAAAGCCCAGACTTCCAACGGCTCATGCAAGACTTTACCGATGGCCTCCTGGCTTTTAAGTTTATGGAAGAAGCCGTCTGGAAGGTAGCCGAACGCGATACTACAGGTTTACGCGCCTACTGGGAAGCTCATGCTGCGGAATTTGTCTTCCCGGAACGCACGCGCATTATCGGGTTTCACAGTGCCAGCGATTCACTCTTAAAGATCCGCGTCTATGAACCACTTCAGACCGGAACCCCAGTAGCCCAGCTGATTGCAACGTTGCAAGCCGATACAAGCGCCCTTATCCGTATCGATACGGTTTATATCGAGCGCCCGACCGGCTCGTTTTATGATCGCGCCCTGTCACTTGAAGCCGGACAGGCGACTGAACCGTTCCGCTACTGGAACGGAAACCTGGTTCTCTACAACGACGGCAAAGAGCCGCCACGTCCCAAAACTTTTCAAGAAGCCCGCGCCGACGTATTGAGCGCTTATCAAAAGGTTTTAGAAGAGCGCCTGAATCAGGATTTGCGGAGACGCTACGGGGCACGCATCTTTACAGAGCGGCTAAAGAAAGCATTTGCCGCCGAACGCCAAACCCTGGCAGCAACGCCCTAACATGAGGTTGCACCTACTGCTTTGCATAGGGCTGCTGGGAGCAGCCGCCTGCAAAAAGGCTGCTCCCCCGCCGGATGTGGTTGCCCGCGTAGGCACGGCCTACCTGACGCGGAGCGAACTGGCACAGTCGCTCGCCTTACTCCCAGTGCAAATGGACTCTACCGAAGCCAGCCAGCAAGTCATTGAGCAATGGATCACCAACCAGCTTTTGTATCAGGAAGCGCTGAAACGCGGTTTACGCGAAAATCCGGAGGTCCGCCGCCTGCTGGAAGAAAACGAGCGTTCTGTGCTGATAAACGCTCTACTGGAACAGCTCTACCAGGCAGAAGGGCGCTCGCCCGAAAATCAGCTTTCACCGGCTGAAGTGCAGGCTTACTACGAACGCAATCGCGAGCAATTGCGGCTGCAAGAGCCCTATGTGCGCCTGCGCTACATGCACACCCAAGATGCAGAAGCTGCCCAGGCCGTACACCGCACGCTGTCCCAGACGTCCTCTACCAACATAGACTCGCTTTGGCAAACGCTCATTGAACGCTACGCAGAGAACCCCGACGAAGCTCGGTTGCTGGCTAGTCGGTACTTCCCGGAATCTCGCCTCTTTACAGCTGCTGTGCTGAGCCCTTTGCGAGAAGCCTTAACCCGTCTACGCAACGGCGAGCTGGCTCCAATTATTAAAATCGACGACCATTACCATGTCTTACAGCTTGCTGAACGCCTCCCTACCGGCGCTATACCCGAACTGTCATGGATGTACGAAGAAATTACCCGATTGGCGCAAATTCAATCTAGGAAACAGATCTATGCCCGCCTGGTTCAACGGCTGCGTAACGAAGCCCAAGTGCGCGGCGAGCTGGAACGGTATCCATAGTGCGCCCCGCCCGTCTGATTCGCCCACCCTGCGCAAGTATTCCATGCGTTGGATCGCACTGCTAATCCTGATGCTACATGCGCCGACGAGCTGGGCCCAGTCGCCGGCAACTGATAACGTGCTGGACGAAATCGTGGCCATCGTGGGCGATAAACTCATCTTACGCTCTGAAGTCGATGGGCTGCTGCTGAGCTTTTTGCAGCAGCAACAGCAGCCCTACAGGGACGAACTCTGGTTAGAAGCCCTTAACCAACTTATCGACCAAAAAGTCCTGGCCGAACATGCGCGACGAGATACAACCATCCAGGTTTCCGACGATCGGGTTAACCAAACGCTGGATGAACGACTTAACCAATTGATGCAGCAGGTTGGCGGCCAAGCCCGCCTGGAAGCCCTCTATGGCAAAACCCTAACCCAGCTAAGGGCAGAGCTGCGCGAGGACTTTCGTGAGCAAATGCTGGCAGAAACTTTCCGCAACCGCAAGCTCCAGCAAATCCATATTACACCCTCAGAAGTGCGGGCCTGGTTTGCACGGTTTCCAACCGACTCCCTACCTACGCTTCCCGACCTGGTACGGCTTAGCCATATTGTTCGCTACCCACGTCCTTCCGAAGCTGCCCGCCAAGAAGCTTTTGAGATTGCCGCTGCTATACGAGACTCCATTGTAAGTGGTCGTTCCAGCTTTGAGGCGATGGCTCGGCGCTTCTCTGAAGATCCTGGCTCAGCCAGCGCTGGCGGCCACATTCCTGACACGCGCCTGGGTGACCTAGTGCCCGAGTTTGCTGCGGTTGCCTCCCGCATCCCGATTGGTGAAATTTCCCAGCCCTTCGAAACCCCTTTTGGGGTTCACATTCTGCGCGTCAACCGCCGTCAAGGGGACGTGATCGACTTTCACCACATTCTGATTCGCATTGACGATAGCCAGGCTGATCCTGCGCCGGCTATTGCTTACTTGAAAGCGATCCGCGACTCCATACTCACCTATAACTTGCCCTTTGGGTTGATGGCCCGCCGCCACTCCGAAGAGGCGAGCACTGGACCGCAAGGCGGCCGCATAGTTGATCCACGCACCGGCGAGCGTGACCTGGTACGCAGCGCACTGGACCCCACCTGGCAACGCACAATCGACACCCTTCAGGTCGGCGAAATCAGCCACCCGACCGAGGCCGTACTCCTCGACGGCCGCCGCGCTTACCACATCGTGCGCCTGGATGCGCACATCCCTTCCCATCGCGTCAGCCTGGAGACGGATTATGCGCGCATCGAACAACTTGCGCTGCAGGACAAACGCAACCGCGTAATGCGCCAGTGGCTGAACGAACTCCGCCGCTCGGTCGTTATCCAGCTTCACGGTAAAGCTCAAGCCCTTGCTGAACGCTACCCTGATAAAATCCTGATTCCTACACTGGCCCAACGGTGAGCGCGCCTATGTCTGCACCTGCTTCGCGCATGTTGCGCAGCGACGATCCCTTAGAGGCCCTGCACCAGGCATACCTCCGCCTGCGGCAGGAAATCGCCAAAGTGATCGTTGGCCAAGAGGCAATCATCGAACAGCTTGTGGTATGCTTGCTAGCTCAGGGCCATGCCTTGCTCATCGGGGTGCCAGGCCTAGCCAAAACTTTGCTTGTGCGCACGCTAGCCCAAGCGCTCGATCTGAAATTTAGCCGTATTCAGTTCACCCCTGATCTCATGCCAAGCGACATCACGGGAACTGAGATCCTCGAGGAAGATCGCGCTACAGGCCAACGGCTGTTTCGCTTTGTCCGCGGGCCCATTTTTGCCCACATCGTCCTGGCGGATGAAATCAACCGAACCCCGCCCAAAACCCAAGCAGCCCTGCTCGAAGCCATGCAGGAGTATCACGTGACCGCTGCCGGACAAACCTTCCCCCTTGAGCCTCCTTTTTTTGTGCTGGCTACTCAGAACCCGATCGAACAAGAAGGCACCTATCCCCTTCCTGAAGCCCAACTTGACCGCTTTATGTTGAATTTGTGGTTGGATTATCCTTCTTTTGCTGAAGAGGTAGCTATCGTACGCAATACCACGTCTGGGCCACCGCCAACCGTAGATCCGATTATCAGCCGTGAAGAATTGCTGGCATTCCAGGAGTTGATTCGTCAAATTCCCGTGGCCGACCATGTGATTGAGTACGCCGTACGTCTAGTAACACGCACACGTCCAGGCCGCCCTGAAACGCCTGACTTTATCAATACCTATCTCAGCTACGGTGCTGGCCCCCGAGCTTCACAATATCTAATCCTAGGCGCCAAAGCGCTGGCAGCGCTCGAAGGCCGCGCTACCCCACTCATTGCAGACGTACGCCGCCTTGCCGTACCCGTCCTGCGCCATCGCGTCGTTACCAGTTTTAATGCCGATGCCGATGGGATTTCGGCTGTCGAACTCATCGAGCGCCTACTCGATACCCTGCCCGAAACGTAAACAATATGCTACCTCCTTTTTATAAAAAGGGCTTCCAAAAGGATTCTAAGACTTGACACAAAGGCCTCCAGCGCTGTATTGTGGACAAGAAGCACCGCTTTTACTCACGAGTTTACCCCAAACGGCCGTATGTCCACCGCTAAGTTCTGTCGCGTGCGCCTCGTTGAACGCATCGATTTTACGGAAGACCTTGCGCTGTTTCGTTTTCGTCCAGAAGAACCAGTAGCGTTCACCCCCGGCCAGTATGCTACGTTAGCTTTAGAAGTAGGCGGGAAGTTGGTTCCTCGTGCCTACTCCATCGTATCAGCCCCCCATGAGCCCGAATTAGAGTTCTTTATCGAGCTTGTACCCCACGGCGAGCTAACCCCGCGGATCTGGGAACTCCGTGAAGGCGACGAAATGTGGATGCGTCGGAAAATTGTCGGCCATTTCACCTTACAGACACAACGCACCCAGCACCTAATGCTGGCTACGGTAACGGGCATTGCTCCTTACTTGAGTATGATCCGAGCTCAACGGCATGCTATCGAACAAGGCGAAACCGTTTCTCATCGCTTTCTCGTCATTCACGGCGCCAGCCGCTCTAAAGAGTTAGGCATTTATTTAGATGAGCTGCGCACCCTGGCCCAGCAGGTGGATTGGCTAACCTATGTACCCACCATCAGCCGCCCCTGGGAAGACCCCGCTTGGCAAGGCGAAACAGGCCGCGTCGACGACGTTATCCGTAAATACCTAGATACGACCGCGGGCTTTGGGCCGGAAACTACCGTGGCTTATGCCTGTGGACACCCGCAAATGATCGAAAATGCCCGAGGTATTCTACGCCGCGCACGCTTTGCCGATGAGTTTATCCGAGAAGAGCAGTACTTTGTACAAAAAAGCGCTGAAAAACCAACAGCTCAGCCATCCCAACCTCAAGCTACCCAGGCGCCACGCGCCACAGCCATCCCGACCGATCGGCTGCCGCCAAATGCACGACCCATTCCTACCGCAGGTAAACTTCCCCCAAGTTCGGGCAGCTAAGCATATAGCCGGTATCGGACCCTTTGCCTAACTGATACGTATTGGGGGCCTGAGTTCGGATATCCTAAAAAATGGCTGCACGCCTTTTAATCCTGTTTCTGCTTATCCCCATTATAGAGCTGGCCCTACTGCTCCAGATAGGCCGATGGGTTGGTTTTTGGCCAACTATAGGACTTATCGTGGTCACGGCGTTTGCTGGAAGTTACCTGATGCGCCGAGAAGGAGGAGCAGCCTGGCGTGCTTTTCAGCAGCGCCTGGCCAGCGGCGAACTACCAGGACGTGAGCTGATCGACGGCGTGTTGATCTTGCTCTCCGGTGCCCTACTCATTACTCCAGGCGTGCTAACAGACATCGTAGGCCTTTTAGGTCTGCTTCCATCAACCCGCGCATTGCTACGACGCTACGTGCTACACCGGCTACAACGGACCTTGACAGCACAGTTTTATATCAGGCACTACACCACTTCCAATCCTCCCAAATGGTCTGGGAAAGCCCGTCGCCATCCACGTTATGTGGATCAAGAAGGCGAAACGTCGTAAACAGGCAATATCCATCTTTCCAATAGCTCGGCCTCTCAAGGCGGCAAGTGATGCGCAGGTCGATCTGCGGACTCTGGCGTGCAGCCGCAACGCCGCAGGCAAGCCTTGCGCCGAATCGCCATACCAGTCTTCGGTCAGTACCATCCAGTGGCTTGCGGCTGTGGATCCAATCCAGCCAACGGCTGCCGCATTGCTTCTTCCCAAGCCGCTACGTAGGCCTCATAAGTCAATCCTTTCTCTAGACGCCGTATAAATTCATGGGCTTGCATACCCTATCCGCTTCTTAGACCAAGACGTCCCACAAACGCGCTGGCCAATCGTTTGCTTCACTAATTAGGCATAACCTGCAGCTTGGGTACTCTTTAACAACAAGCACCTAAAGTCCACACAATCCTTAAAAGCCATGCCTGCGCCTGACTACATCCTGGGATGGCTGCTTGGTATGCTGCTTACAGCAGCTCCCCTCCAAGCCCAAACTTTTTTTACTGCCATCTTAACCCCAGAGCAAGAAACCAGTAATGTCACGAGCAGTGGCCGTGGCACAGCTGCTATGGTCCTGAGCGAGGAAGGATTGCAGTTCATTGTAACCGTTGATGGATTAAGCGGCCCAGTCCAAGCGGCGCACTTTCATCAGGCACCGGCCGGACAGGATGGGCCCGTCGTCCGCGCTATCTCGTTCGAAGGTCATACCGCACAAGGCGTGTGGACGGCTTCTGATGCCCAGCCGTTAACAAACGAAATGATCACAGCCCTACTTTTAGGGAACCTCTATCTGAACGTGCACACGGCTCAGTACCCAGCTGGTGAAATCCGCGGCCAGATTCGTCTGGCTAGCGGCACGGCTCTCAGGGCACGACTAACCCCCGAGCAAGAAAGCCACTATGTGCTGAGTAATGGTTATGGCGTTGCGGAGATGACGCTTACTCCAGCCGGATTGGTCTATCATATTACGGTTGCCGGTTTAAGCGGCCCGGTTCAGGCCGCCCATTTTCATTATGGGGCAGCAGGAGCTGATGGACCTGTCGTGCATTCGATTAGCTTTAGCGGCAGCCGGGCTTCTGGCCTTTGGACAGACATCCCTGACTCGCTCATTGTAGGCGTGCTTACGGGCCGCCTGTACCTGAACGTGCATACGGACCAGTACCCGGCTGGCGAAATCCGCGGCCAAGTAGAGCTGGCGGAGGGGCTGAGCGCTGCTGTTTTACTGGATCCCGCTCAAGAAACCGGTAATGTCACCAGCAGTGGCCGGGGCACAGCATTTTTTACCCTAACCGAAGCCGGCCTGGTGTATCACCTCACGGTAAGCGGCCTTACAGGACCTGTGCAGG
>Ga0197143_1000122_pt1 | contig 87845 bp, 72 predicted proteins | sample GBS70_MetaG_FD_148603 | JGI IMG/M metagenome (GOLD analysis project Ga0197143, IMG submission 148603) | Sediment microbial communities from Great Boiling Springs, Gerlach, Nevada, United States - GBS 70_MetaG | ecosystem: Environmental > Aquatic > Thermal springs > Hot (42-90C) > Sediment...
GTTCTGACCATACACGCACATGGTTCATTCCCCATCTCCCACAACCTACAACTGCGATCCCAATCTCCTTCATTTATTCCTCACCTTACAAGTAAAATCAGACCAATCCCAAGCAGGTTAGCAAGTGTTTGTCTAAATATTTCTGACGTTGGGCGAGTTTCTCTGTAGGTAACGAACTTCGTTGGGACAATGATATGGTCACCAACTTTGACAGTTGAAGACATTTTTGCTTTTGCAACAGAGCCATCAGCTCGGACGATGTAAATACGGTCTGGGTCAGCATCTCTTGCTAAACCACCAAGCTGTTCAATGTAGTAGCGGACAGTTTTACCAGGCAAATAATTGACCGAACCAGGCGAAATGACAGCGCCAGATACAGAGACTACAGAAGGACGTGCAGGAATGTAAATTTCATCGCCATCTTCAAGGACTATATCCCCTTGTTTTCCATTTGTGGCTAAAATTAAAGGTAAATTGACAATTACTCGCCCCGTTAATGCAACTGATATAGGTATTGGCGGTGCAGCAGTTGTTTCGGTCGGCGTGGTTGCTTCTGTTACAGCCTGTGCTACAGCCTGTGCTGCAACTTGCGCAGCTATTTGCTCTTCATTTCCCTGTGTTGTTGTCGGCATCGGAATTTTCCCTTTACCAAAGAATGTTTCAGCACTCACACCGTGTGCTGCGAGGAATGCCAAGAATTTTTGGAGATTATGTCTATTTATGGTTGCAACCAGCGACCTTGCCACTTCCATTTGGTATGGTGTAATTAGAATGTCTCTTTCCCTGCGAAAAACAATCCCCTCTGGGAAAGCTTTTTCAGTTAATCCGCCTGCTCTTTGGATGAGTTGGTAAAGGGTTTCTCCCTTCCGAATAGCGTAAACTCCGGGGTTTTTCACCTCGCCCGTAATTTTGACAGTTTTCACTGTTCTCACGTAATCTTGCACAATTTTTATACTAACTCTATCACGATTTTGTAACTTCAAATTCTGGCTTTCGTCCCCCTCTTCAAGAAGTTTCTCAAGATCTACATATAGGATTTCTGTCCCTTTTTCACCCATTGGGCGACCTATTTCAGCGACCTTATGTGCGTTCGGTAGCAAACCACCTGCTATGTAAATCAGGTCTTTAACAGTCATCCCTTCTGTCAACGGGTATACACCGGGGCGCTGAACTGCACCGTCAATTGTAACAAACCAATCTTGTCTGATAGGTTCTTGTTCACTTATGCTGTAAATGCGAAGCTCATCTCTATCCTGCAATAGCACATTATGTTGTGGATCTCCGCTCAATGCTTTATCAATGTTGATTTCGATAAGCTTTTTACGTCCATCTTCAAGATATCGCAACAAATGTGCACGCTTTCTATATGCATCAAAGGTCAAACCGCCTGCTTCAATTATTAGGTCGCTGACACGCATATTTTCCTTGCGTGCGTATTCACCAGGGTTTCTAACCTGCCCTTCTACCTTTACGGTGCGTGGTAGGAAAATATCGTCAACTGAGTAGATTAAAAGTTCGTCTCTATCTTGCAACGGTATATTGTGATTTGGATCCTTTTGCTGTGCCTTCTCCAAATCCACTAAAATGAGTCTTTTTCTTCCCTCAGTTTCTTCACGAATGAGCCATGCACACTTTAAATATGCCTGTGGCATCAACCCAGCCTGAAAAACAAGGTCATAGACACACATTCCGTCACTGCGCTCGTAAGTGCCCGGTCGTCGCACAGCTCCTCTAACTATGACTTGCCTTGGCAAAAGGACTTCATCAGTTGTGTATAGGATTAGCTCGTCCCTCTCCTGAAGGGGGATATTTTGCGAGGGGTCACCTTCCATAGCTCGTTCAATGTTAATTGGCAATAAAATTCTTTGTTCGTTATTCACATAACGAATAAGTTCTGCACGCTTTGTATACGCATTTGGCAGGGTTGAACCTGCCGCAAATATGAGATCTTTTACCGTCAATCCTTGAGTATATTCGTAAACCCCGGGTCTTCGCACAGCACCCCTGATTTGGACTTGGGGCGGAAGCCTAACTTCGTCTTGTGAATAGACAACTATTTCGTCTCTTGGGATTAACGGCAGGTTCTGTGCACCGTCTCCTTGCTCAAGCGCTTCAAGGTCAATTGGAATAAGCTGGCGGACACCGTTACCGTTATCTCGCTTCAATTCTATACGCTTTTTATATGCATTCGGCAATGTGCCACCAACTCGGAAAATGAAGTCTTTTATTGTTAATCCCTCGGTGTATTCGTAAACACCCGGTCGCCTGACTGCGCCTGTGATCGCTACCTGTGGTGGCAACTCAGCCTGCTCAAACGAATAGATTACAACTTCGTCCCTTTCCTTTAGCTCATGGTTGGCATTTCCATCGCCGTTCAATGCAGCTTCAAGGTCAAATGCAATAACTTGTCTTAGCCCATTGCCATTATCTCTGTAAATTTCCGCCCTCTTCTTGTATGCCTTCCCTGGCGGTAAGCCCTCAGCCCTCTCAATCAAATCTTTAACGCGCATCCCCTCATACCACTCGTAAACTCCAGGACGATTTACCATGCCACTTATGCTGACCATACGCTTTTTCTCCGGGAGCACTTGAAGGACGAGGACTTCATCTCCATCTTGCATAAGCACATTTTGTTCAGGCGTAGGTTTTTTGAAAAGCTCGCTCACAAGGATATCATGGATGAGTTTCTTCTGATTGTTAACAATCCTGTGGACTCTCACCCTCCCAAGGTAGGCACTTGGGAGCACTCCCCCAGCTAATTCAATCACATCTTTTAGTCTTTCACCACCTTTAAGTTCGTAAATTGCGGGGCGTTTTACCTCGCCCTTAATCGTCACCGTAGCGCCAACAACAGGCACATGGATGACATCCCCTTCTTCAAGTGGTATGTCGCCTGACCTATCGCCATGAAGCAAGAAATCATAAAAATCAATCGTCCTGATAACTTCTCCGTTGCGTATTAGTTGAATACGCCTGAAGCTTCCTCGCTTTGATATTCCACCAGCTATAGCAAGGGCGTTGAAAACGGTTGAGAGGGGACTCATGAGATATGGACCCGGACGCACAACCTCACCGGTGACATTGATCTGAATTGAGCGCAGTTTTGCCAGACGAGCGCTAACTTCAACTCCAACGAATAGCTTACTAAGTATGCGTTTTGCCTCAGTTTCAAACTCCCTTATCGTTAATCCTGCAGCCATCAAGGTTTTTCCAGCTGGCAGTTGCACTCTTCCTTCTGGGTCTACATCAAGGTTAAGCACCTCAGGCAGCATCACAGGACTCCAGTAGCGTAGTTCAATCGTATCACCAACGCCAATCCTGTAGTTTGGTGGGACGGTTGTTAGTGGTGGCAATGTGAGATTTGGGTTGGCTTGAAAGTATGAAAAGCCGAATGGCTCAATTGTCCCTTCAGGTGTTGGTATAGTTGGAGGCAATGTTGGTTGTGTCGCTGGGACTATGGCAACCGGCTCTTGGTATGGTATCTCAAATATGCGCACATCGTCAACAAGGGCATCGGCAGTCGTATTTGCCTTTATCCGAAAGCCGATTCGCATTGTCACAGCGTCCTCTGGTGCTTGAACAACCTTTATCACATTTTCATATGTGCCAAGGCTTTGGCGAGTTTCAGTGGCTGACATCGTTATCTCTTTGCCTGATGGAAGAAAAGTAACAAAGAACTGCAGTGCATCAGGCTCGCTTTGAGAGTTCACTTTGACAAATGCCGAGATAATGTAGGTTGAACGCGGCTTAACATTTACCTCTTGATACAGCCCAACGAGTGCACCTCCCATCGGCACAGGAACTTGAGTGAAGAGGCGAACTGCAAACCTACCAGAGCGTGCGTCACCATCAATTCTTACTCCACTGACATTGCTCGTTGGCGCCAGTAGCCTCCACGCCAATGGTGCACCGGTTGTGTCTACATCTTCAAAGGATGGATTTGGGAGTTCAATGGCATTTAAAGTGCTGGCTGTTTGCTGAGTTTGTGTCACATTCGCCGGTGTGTTTTGAGCAAATGCAATTTGCATTGTAGTTGATGCCACCAAGATTAAAAGAACGGTCATTACTATTGATAAACGCATTTCCAAACCACTCCTCGTAAGTATGCGCGCTTCAGGTCGCGCTTTGCTTTACATTCCCTGATGCGTTCAGGAGCGCGGTCCTTGTCCTCACTGAATGGCTTGCCAAAACGAGCATGCAACCAAGCATCAATGCTAAAACACTTCCCAGCGTAACATTTAACAAAGTGCTTGGCGTGGTTTTCTTTATTGGTGGCACAGCTTTGTCAAGCACCTCAACTTCTATGCCTTCATACTTTTCGGCCATTTGAGCCCGCAAAAGTTGCTCTGCCAAAAGCTTATATGCGTTTTCAGCTATTTCAAGCTCAACCCTTTGTCTCCTCCAGCTCTCCATTGATGAAGTCAACCTATCAAGTTCATTCTCGCGCTGTTTAAGTATCTTGCGCAATGCTTGAGCTCTTGCGCTTGCTGCAACATACTGTGCTTGCAATTGTGCAAGCTCTGGTATGAATTGTTCCTTTGCCCCTCTGCTCCAGAGTTTGATTTCCTTCTCAAGTTGCTGGCGTGCTTCAATCAACCTTCCATGTTGCTCCCTGACGAGTGGGTGTTCTTCACCATACTTAAGCCGCAAACTTGCGTAAGTGAATTCCTCCTGCTGTAACCTCTCCTTAAGCTTATTCAAAGCAGGTGTTAAACCTTGTTCAATTTGCAAGTTGAGCAGTTTTGATAGCTTTTGCATTTGTGCAAGGACGGCATCGGCATCAGCATCAGCCTTCGTTGCTTCAACTGTGAGCTGTGCATATTGCTCAAAGAGTTTTGATCCTGAGCCATCAAACATAGCAGCAGCCATTGGTGCTGGCGCATTTGGTATAAGTGGCATTTGCTCGTAAAGCTTTTTAGTTTCGTTAAAACGGCGCTCAATAAATTCACGATAGATCCTTGAGCGTTCAACACTCGTTGTCTTGAGGAATTTACACATCTCCTCGATATATGCGTTTGCCACATCGGCAGCCAACCTCTTAACATTAGAATCATCAATGCCATAGTCAAAGCTATTCTTCTTTGGACGGATGAGTGGGAACTTCGGTGTTCCAGAGAGCCTCACTGAAACCTTTATGACAGGTTCCTTGATAGTTATCCTTGTGGCTTTGCTCAAACTCTCAAGCGCTTCCTCCATAGTCTTTGTTGGGAAGTAACTCATTAGGTTAAGCTTCCTTATCACGCCTTCCCTTACTCGCCTGCTTTCAAGTATGGCTTTGTATAGCTCGGCTTTTGGTTGCGGGAATATGCCGACAGCACCAGCTTGAGCAGCTATTGCCCCAAGTAAGCTTTGGATCTGTGAGGTTGGAGTGATTGGCATAAGCGCTGAGGCGGTAGCTGAGTATGTGCGCGGCGTGAAACAAAGCGTAATGAAAGCAACCAATACTGCCGTAGTAATAGTGAGCGCTGCCAGAAACTTGCGTGCACCCCAAAGTATGAGGGCAATCGTAAACAGATCAACCTCCACTTCTTCTCTACCGAGCTCCTCACCCATGATTGCATCCCCATATTATTCTCCTTAGGCTTAGCCACCAAGTCTCGTAACTTAATTGTAGCGCGCATGCTATCCCTCGCTAAGGTTATTTGATCTGCATTGCGATACAAAATTTTCCTCAGGGTGAACTATCATGAAGTGGCAAAGTGGCAAAGCGCAAGATGAATTTAGCAATGCTGTCTCGCTTCTTTCAAGGGCATGTGAGGCATTTGGCATCTCTTTAACAGCAGCTCAAGTTGAGCAGTTCGGTGCCTTCCTTGAGGCGCTACTTTCGTGGAGCGAGCGGATGAGCCTCACCAGTATCTTAGAGCCAATGAGAATCGTGATTGAGCATTTTGTTGACTCAATAGCACCTGTAGCGTTCGGCTTGCTTAAGGAGGGCGCATGTGTCGTTGATGTTGGGACGGGAGCTGGCTTTCCCGGCATACCGCTTGCTATTTTGTTGCCCGGTTCGCTTGTTTCGCTTGTGGATGCTTCAAGGAAAAAGTGCGCATACTTAAATTCAATCAAAGAGCATCTTGGCTTGGAGAACATTGAGATACTTTGTGGACGCTCAGAGGAATTGGCGCACAAAGAAAGTTACCGTGAGGCATATGATGTTGCTGTTGCGAGAGCTTTGGGGAGGCTTGATGTTGTGCTTGAATGCTGTATGCCATTCGTTAGGGTTGGCGGATGCACAATCGCATACAAAGGTCCAAAGTTCGTTGAGGAGATGGAGTTTGGTAAGAAGACAGCAAGGGAGCTCGGTGGAAGGATAACAAATGTGATTGAGTTTATCTTACCTACAACGGATATAAGACGAGCACTCATCGTTGTTGAGAAGGTTGAGCAAACTCCTCAGCGCTATCCAAGGAGAGCAGGTGTGCCACAGAAACATCCTCTCGGTAAAATCCTCAAATGACCAAAACACTAAAGCTTTACAACCTCTCCACAGGATGCACTCTTCCTTATAGCGAGCGTAACTTTGAGCACTTCCATTCCCCACTTGAGATCTGGTGTTGCCTTTTCTCCATTGCGCACCCTCTCAACAAAATATGCGTCTTCAAGTTTGACTGGGTTTTCGCTAACCGGTGTTAAGCGCTTTGGCTCTCTCTCGGAACGCAGTTTGACGAGGACTGTATCGCTGCCTTCAACCATAGCTGTGCCCTCTGTCCCAATGATACCAAAACAACTGCCTCCAATTGAAGCTACAAAGCTATCGCCTAAAACGCCTGTCCCGCCTTTCTCAAACTTGAGTATTGCCCAAACATCGTTCTCAACTTTCGTTCCAACGGTGGCAGTGTGAGCGTAAACTCGCTCTACATATCCCCCGATCCACATAAGCCAATCCACATCATGTGTGCTGAAGTCAACTGCTATTCCACCACTTAAACTTGGATCACCATACCAGTCCCTTGGTGTCCAAGGCATGAACCTCCTTATCCACGCTGTCACGAGTTCACCAAGCTCACCGCTATCAAGCCTTCTTTTCACTTCGGAGAATGTGGGATAGAAGCGCAAGACATAGCCAATCATGTTTATCACACCAGCTCGCTCAACTGCTTCAACCATTTCTTCTGCGTCCTCAAGAGTTAATGCTATGGGCTTCTCACAGAAGATATGCTTTTTGGCTGAAGCAGCATCAATCACGATATCTTTGTGGGCGAAGTCTGGTGTGCACACCCAGACTGCATCAACATCTGTTTCAATCAACCTGCGATGGTCAACGAACGCTCTCGCTGAGACTTCATCTGCAAGTGCTCTTGCTTTACCTTCGTCCGTATCGCAGACTGCTGTAACTTCGACACCCTCAATTTGAATCAACTGAGTAGCATGTGCTCTCCCCATCCCACCAGCGCCTATGATGCCGACCTTCATCCTCATCACCTCGCGTATAGTGTCCCAAATTAAAACTCCGTAACACCTGTGAACTTAAAGCTACTCAACTTCAACACAGGTGCGCACGTGCTACCACAAAGTTTTCTATGCTTTGAAATCATCTCAATGCATGATAGCGCTTTGAGGATGCTCTCTGTGAAACGCAAGTTGCGAACGCCGCCTATAACTTTCCCGTTGCGTATCATGAAAGTCCCATCCCTCGTCATACCCGTTATGACCGTTAACTTTGGGTGAACGACATTCGTGTAATGGAAGCGGGTTATGAGCAGTCCGTTTTCTGTTGATTCAATCATCTCCTCAACTGTTGAGGCACCGCATTCCATGAACAGGTTTGTTGGGAAAGGTCCAAAAGGGTTTGGTTGGGGTAAAGCATGTCCAGTTGATTCCTTTCCTTCAATCGCAGCAGTGTAGGTGTCGTAGACAACATTTCTTGCGATGCCTCTTTCAATGCAGACTACCTTTTGCTTTGGCACACCTTCAAAATCAAACGGCTGTGGTAAACCCTCCTCACTCAAGCCATCATCGTAGATCGTTACAGCTTCGCTTGCTATCTGCTCACCAAACTTCTCGCACATGAAGCTGTATCCCTCTTGCACAGCCTTCGCTCCTAAACCGCAGTATGCTAACATCTCAACAAGTTCTGCAGTTGCTTCCTCCTCAAGTATCACTGGGTATTCTTTGGGCTCAACCTCAATTGGCTTCCTACTCATTTGCGCTTTCATGAGAGCTCTCTCTCCAACTGCTTTTGCATCTAACCGTGATATATCAAATGCGGTTTGCGATGCATAGCCATACCCGTCTTCAGCATTTATGACTGTGTGGATACGGGCGTATGTTGAACTAAAAGTTGCTTTCACGCCGTTTGAGTTCCCGACAGCAAGCAAACAGGTATATGTGCTAACAGCTCCAGATGCATTCGCGCCAGCTGACCTTGCCATGTTGAAGATGGTTGAAGCAAGTTCTGCGCGTATGCTTGGAGTGGCTTTGGCTGTCAACTCAGAATAGGCGTTCACTTTCGTTATCGGCTTTGGCTTAGGCAAACCCGGGAAGAGTGGCAGCTCCTTTTGGACTGATGCAATTGAGACAGCCCTTTCAACAACTCTCTTGAGCGAGTCATCATCAAGTTGATTCGTTGAAGCACCACCGACTTTCTTTCCGATAACCACACGCACGTTTACGCTTATGTCCATGTCGGCAGTGTTTTGATGGATTTGGTTTGATGCGAAGCGCGTCAACCCGCCTGATACTGCTCTTACGACAACCTCAGTCTCATCGGCAGATGAGAATGAGAGGGCTTTCTCAATTAACTTAACGGCTCTCTCTTCATCCAAGATGTCAGAGTAAACCATCATACGAAGCCTCCTTCTATGGTGAGTGTTTGCGTTTCTCCATTTAAGCATCATAGTGTCACAATAACATTGCTGATGATCTGTTCTGGTGTTCAGATTTGGTGGACAGGCTTCAAATTGAATGGTTGTTCAACTTGGAGGTGAACCGATCATGCCTATAAGGGTTGGCTTTGTTGGTGTGGGTGGGATAGCGAGGAGGCATCAAAGGTATATAAGCGCAATGGAAGATGTTGAAATAGCAGCGCACTGCGACCTTATACCAGATAGGGTTGATGCTGCCGTGTTTGAGTTTGGTGGGGAGGGATACCTTGACTTTGATGAGATGCTATCAAAGGAGAAATTGGATGCGCTATACATATGCGTTCCACCGTATGCGCATGGTGAAGTTGAAATAAAGGCGGCAAGAGCTGGCATACACATGTTCATTGAAAAGCCAGTGGCATTATCTCTTGAGGTAGCTGAGAGAATTGCAGAAGAGATAGAGAGGAGCGGGGTCATATGTAGTGTTGGATATCAATTACGCTACCATAAGCTAATACCGCGCATTCAAAGTGAACTATCAAGCGGACCTATCCTTTTGTTCTGTGGTCGTTATTATTGTCCTTTCCCGCCGGGCGGGAAGCCATGGTGGCATCGTAAGAGCATGTCTGGTGGACAAACGGTTGAGCAAACAACGCACCTCATTGATCTTGCGAGATACCTTGTTGGAGAGATAACCGAAGTTTATGCGTATGCAGCTATGCGATACTACAAACCTACTCCGATGAACGATGTTGAGGATGTAACTGCTTCTATTTTCAAGTTTGAGAACGGCGCATATGGCACGCTTACCTCAACAACTGTCATGAGTTCTGGATGGCACATTGAGGTTGATATAATCGTTCCTCACCGCAGAATTGAGCTAATAGGAGACACACTCCGCATAAGGGATGGAAGCATTGAGGAAGTGAAGGTTGAGGAAGATTGGCAAGGCGAGGTTGATAGAGCTTTTATAGAGGCAGTGCGCACAGGCGATGCATCGCTAATCCGCTCGAGCTATCGCGATGCTATGAAAACACTTGCAGTCACACTCGCCATAAACGAGTCAGCCGAGAAAGGCGAGGTTGTGAAAGTTAAGCTATAGGAACGCGAGGGGGATGAAAACAGATGCCTGAGTTGGCTTGTGTAAACGGACAAGTGATGCCGATAAGTGAAGCCAAGATACCAATTGAAGATAGAGGGCTCCAGTTTGGTGATAGCGTTTATGAGGTTGTGAGGGCTTACTCTGGTCATCTATGGTTATTTGATAGACATATGCAGAGGCTCAAAATGAGCCTTGATGAGATCGGCATAGAGGGGGTCAAACTTGAGGAAGTTGAAGCACAGGTCAAGATGCTCTTAAAGCGAAGTGGGATAGGTGATGCTATCGTTTATCTTCAGATAACGAGGGGTGTCACACCGAGGTCCCATGTTATCCCGCGAAACATAACGCCGAATGTGATCATAACTGTAAGGCATGTCCCACAGACGCCCGAGGAGCTCTATACAACTGGAGTTAAGGCTGTGCTTTTGAATGACACACGCTGGGCAAGAAGGGACATCAAGACAACGAACCTGCTTCCCAACATACTCGCGTTGAATGAAGCAAGGCGTAGAGGAGCTTTTGAAGCCATACTTGTTGAGCAGGCTGACGGGACCGTTACTGAAGGTAGCCACACAAATGTGTTTGCTGTTGTAAATGGTGTTCTTAGAACACCACCTGCAGACCATCGCATACTCCCCGGTGTTACAAGGGAATTTGTTATTGAACTCGCAGCAAGGGAAGGAATTGAAGTAAACATAGCGCCCTTACCCGTCACTGAATTGATGGAAGCGGAAGAAGTGTTCCTAACTGGAACACTGATAGAAATACTCGGTGTAACAGTTCTTGAAAACAAGATGGTTGGTTCAGGGACCGTTGGGACAATCACCAAAAGATTGCACCGTGCTTTCAGAGAGGAGGTTAGGAAAGCGATAGAGAGTAGCGAAGCATAGTCACATTGCAAGTTAGGTCAGTTTCCACAGTTTTCAAGCCTGATGCGTGTTAGTGAGGTGTTTTGAAGTGAATAAAAGTGCGGTGAAGGTTATAACAAGCATACCCGAGATGCAAGAGTGCGCTATGAGGCTTCGGAGTGAGGGGAAGATCATCGGGTTCGTTCCAACGATGGGCTACTTCCATGAAGGGCATCTGTCATTGATGAGGCGGGCAAGAAGCGAATGCGACATCGTTGTTGTGAGCATCTTTGTAAACCCGATCCAATTTGCTCCCGGTGAGGATTATGAACGCTACCCGAGGGATGTTGAAAGGGATTTGAGGATGGCTGAAAGCGTTGGTGTGGATATCGTATTCTGTCCGAGTGTAGAAGAAATGTATCCCGATGGATATGCGACATATGTGCATGTTGAGGGGTTGACGGAAGGATTATGCGGGGCTTTTAGACCGGGGCATTTTCGTGGTGTGACAACTGTCGTTGCGAAGCTATTTAACATTGTCATGCCGCATAAGGCATACTTTGGTGAAAAGGACTATCAACAGCTGGTTGTCATAAAGCGCATGGTGAAGGACCTGAACTTCCCGATAGAGATTGTGCCTTGCCCAACGATCCGCGAGAATGATGGGCTTGCAATGAGCTCAAGGAATGTTTATCTCTCGCAAGATGAAAGGGAAGCTGCGCTCTCGTTGTATCGTAGCCTTATGGCTGCTAAGGCTCTGTTTGATGGTGGAGAAAGGGATGCAAGTGTGCTGAAGAAAGTGGTTGAGGAAGGGCTTAGGTCATCTGAACTTGTCAAACCGCAGTATGTTGAAGTGGTGGATGCCGAAACACTTAAACCGATTGAACGCATAGAAAGAGATGCAGTCATAGCAGTTGCTGCATTCGTTGGGAAAGCACGCCTGATTGACAATGTGATACTTAGGGTGAGGTGAAAGTAGATGGTGAGAATCGTTCTCAAGTCCAAAATACATTGCGCTACTGTTACGGAGACAAACCTAAACTATGAAGGCTCTATCACAGTTGATGCACGACTTATGGAAGCTGCAGGCATTGTTCACGGCGAGCAAGTTGATGTGCTTAACTTGAGCAATGGAGAGAGGTTTACAACCTATGTCATCAGGGGTGATGAAGATAGCGGGATAATCTGTGTCAATGGTGCTGCAGCAAGGCTCGTTCAAGTTGGTGATAAGGTCATAATACTCTCTTACGCCCTCGTGAACGAAGAAGAGCTAAAGGAGCATAAGGCAAAGATCGTTTTAGTTGATGAGCAAAACAGGATAAGAGATGTTCGTGAAGAGGGGCTCTTGCAGGGCGCTGTTAGAAGTGCTCTTTAAACTTTGATTTAATGAGGGGGGTATGGGAGTGACGGACTCAATAACACCCGCAAAAGGATTGAAAGGCATCGTTGTTGACACTACCAAACTGTGCCTAATAGACGCTGAGAGAGGCGTTCTTATTTATTGCGGCTATGACATACACGACCTTGCCAATCACTCAAACTTTGAAGAGGTCACTTACCTATTGCTCCATGGGAAGTTGCCCACGAAGGACGAGTATGAACGCTTTTGTGAGCAGTTGCGCAACAATCGCTATGTCCCAGATACTGTTGCGAAAGTCATTGAGCATATCAAAGATGCACCACCAATGGATGTGCTTAGGACTGCAGTTTCGGTGCTTGGGGCAATTGACCCTGAAGCTGGTGATAATTCACTTGAGGCATCGATGCGCAAAGGGATCAGATTAATAGCTCAACTTCCGACGATAGTAGCTATGCATGAGCGCATAAGGAGGGGTAAAAAGCCTGTCGAACCGAACCCGGAACTCTCGCATGCAGCTAACTTCCTTTACATGATGCGTGGGACACCACCTTCAGAAGAGGAAGCAAAAGCAATTGACCTTGATCTTTTGCTTCATGCTGAGCACAGCTCTAACGCTTCAGCATTTGCTGTTAGAGTAACTGCTTCAACTCTCTCTGACATACACTCTGCTGTTGTTTCTGGCATTGCTGCATTGAAAGGACCGTTACACGGTGGTGCTGCTGAGGCAGTTGCCGATATGGCAATTGAGGTTGGTTCGCCAGATAGGGCTTACAAGTATGTCCAAGAGAAACTTGCCAAGAAGGAAAGGATAATGGGTTTTGGGCACAGAGTTTATAAAACGGAAGACCCAAGGGCAAGACATATGAGGGAATTGGCGAGGGTTTTGAGCGAAAAACACGGTGATAGGAGAATTTTTGAGATACTCCTCTCAATTGAGGAGGCAATGAAGCCACTGCAAAGTAGGGGAATCTGTGTGAATGTTGACTTTTATTGTGGCTGTATATACTATTTCCTTGGCATACCGAAGGATATGTATGTTTGCATGTTTGCGCTCGGTCGAATTGTTGGGTGGGTAGCCCACGCTCTTGAGCAGTATTCCGATAATGTTTTGATACGACCGCTTTTGCACTATGTTGGTCCAACCAACCTAAGCTACACCCCGATAGATAAACGCTCTTAGGCAAATTTTCATTTTTCCCTTTAAGCGTGGCAAAAATCTTTTGCTCCAGATAATACCAGAACGCATGGTGCCAGAACGCTGCTCAAAACGAGGGTAATTCTGGGGCGAAGCACAATGCCCTATACCTAAATAGTTCCCAATTTATCCCCAAAATACCCCAAAAATTTTTCGCTTTACATTGTGCTACCACCGCGTTATAATGGGTAATGGTGAGCCGTTTTAGGTAACGGCGTTTAAATGTGGCAACAGTCGCAACATGTCATCGTTGCAAGGAGGGTTTAAAATGGACATACGCTCTAAGAAGGCAGCTGTTTCTCGTCTACTAAACTCTGTTGAGGGGAAGAGCGAAGATGAGCAGATGAAGGTTATAGAGCGCATCCTTGCTTTTAAAAGTGCTGCAATAGAGCCTCTTAGCAAAGCTCTTGTTAATGGGACGAGTTTCCGTAAACGCATGGTAGCAGCAATCTGCCTCGGCAAATTAGCTCACCCAAAGACGGTTGAGCCATTGATGCACGCATTGGCAGACCCGAGCATTAATGTGCAGCGTGTTGCTGCAGATGCGCTCATTGCGATAGGAAAGCCAGCCCTGCAAAAGCTGATTAAGGGGCTAAAAAATGAGGATAATAGGGTGAAGAAATGGTGTGCCTATATCCTTGGCAGGATAGGAAGCAAAGAAGCTGTAAAACCACTTATAAATTGCTTGAGCGAGGAGTCGGTTGAGCTTCAACGGACGGTAATAAATGCTCTTGGGCATATTGGGAGTAAGCGCGCCGTATCGGTTCTCCTTGACCTCTTTAAGACATCCACGAACGTGGAAATACAAAAGAGCGCTGCTGAGGCTCTCGGGATGATTGGAGATAAAAGGGCTATTCCTGCATTAATTGAGGGTCTCAAATCGCAGAACCACGAGGTCAGGGAGGCATCCAGTGAAGCGCTCGTGCGCATAGGTGGTGATGCTGTTGTTGATTTGACAAAAGCGCTTAAGCACCCATTGCAGTTTGTTCGTAATGCAGCTGCGAAAGCGCTCGGTAGGCTGCGAGATAAGCGTGCTGTGAAAGGGCTTATAATGACGCTCAAAGATAAGAATGTGCAAGTGAGGCAATCGGCTGTTCAAGCTCTCGGTTACATAGGTGACAAGAGGGCTTTCAACCAATTGAGCAGACTGCTTAGAGACCCAAACCATGAAGTGCGCTTCAGTGCTGTAAAGGCTTTGATTAAAGTCGGCGGTCCTATGGCTGCATCACTTTTAAGGAAAGCTTTGAACGACCCTGATTGGTTGATTCGCTTAACTGCGGTTCAAGGGCTTGGGCAGTTGAAAGATAAAGGGGCAGTTGAGTTTCTATGCAAAGCTTTGAAAGACAGTGAGTGGAGTGTGCGCTACCACGCTGCGAAGGCACTGGGTGAAATAGAAGACAGCAGTGCTGTCTTACCGCTCATCCAAGCTGTTTTTGATGAGAATGCACAGGTGAGACAAGCAGCAATTGAAGCCCTCGGAGAAATAGGTGATGAGAGAGCAATTGACGCCCTTAAGTGTGCATCTTCTTCTGAAATACCCGAGTGTCGTGAGGCAGCAAAAATAGCAATTAACAAAATACTGCATCGGAAGGAACAGAGAAAATCACCAAAGGCGCGTAAACGCTGAGGCGATTCAAAATGAAGGTAGTAGCAGTTAATAGGCGTGCAAAGCGGGATTACGAAATACTTGAGACATACGAAGCAGGTATAGCTCTGCTTGGTAGCGAAGTTAAATCAGTAAGAGCAGGGAGAGTTAATCTGAGTGAAGGCTTTGCGAAGGTTGAAGATGGAGAGGTTTGGCTTTACGGCGTTCACATATCGCCTTGGGAAACAGGGAAGCATTTCAATCCACAGCCAGACAGGAAAAGAAAGTTGCTACTACATAAACACCAGATAGCGAGGCTTGCTGGCGCAGTTAGCCAGAAAGGGCTCACACTTATACCTCTGAGCATTTACTTCAACGAAAGAGGGTATGCTAAGGTTGAGTTGGCGCTCGCGAGGGGTTTGAAAAAGCATGACAAACGCAAGATAATAATTGAGCGTGAGGTTGAGAGGGAGATACAAAGGCAACTGCGCAGACGCTTTTGAAAACTTAAGGAGGGGGTAGCTGAGAGATGGCGAGGAAGAAGCGCTCTAACCCGTCTTCTGTCTTTGTGGCTACGGAACGCATTCAGAGGTTGCTTGAGAACATACTGAAAGTGGCAAGCGGTGATGATAAGCGCACATGGCACTTGATGGACGGTGATGATGCACGCATCGCTGCATATAAGCTCGTTTTCTTCACAACACCAAATGAGTATCGTGAACTCGCACCGAACGTTAGGGAGGAAATTAAGAGGCGTTTCACAAGCGTTGATAAGCCTAAGAGAAAGCGCTACATGCAGTTTGTTCTTTCTTGGGCTGACTCAATTCATTCCCCAGTTGACCTTGATCATAACCTCTGCAGGGCTGAGTGGCACGGTGAAAGCATCCTTAGCGATGGCGAAATTGAAGCTGAGAAGGAACAGCTTATAGACCTGCTCAAGTGGATGCAAGAGACAGATAATCAAACTGCTACTGAGTTGCTTGATTACCTTCGCTATTACACATTCAATGTGAACAGCGCTAAAGGTGAGAACCTGTTTCGTGCGTGGGCTATAAGGTGGCAGGAAGAGAAGGGAGAGGATCCTTTTGGCACTTTAGAGAACTACATAAGGCATAGGGCAGAACTCTTCAAGCGAGGCAACTACTATGTTGAGCAATACTTTGCAAGGCGAGCGGGGAAAACGATAACTCAGTTCTTCAACGACTACAGCGAGCAAGCCGATGATTGCCGAAAGCTTGGGAGCTTAGGAGGGACTACAAATCCAGTCATAGCTACATTAGGTGAGGATGACATCCCATGCAAGTGGGCACCAGTTAGAAGACGAATCGCAGAACGCCAAATCAAAGAGGGCTTAGATGATGAATGGGCAGGAACTACATTCACTGAAGAGGTTGTAGTTAATGCTATGCTTGGGCAACGCCCCGTTTTCTTACTTGAGGGGCTTGGCAGAGTCGCTTTTCAGTTACGCACAGATAAACACGATGACATTGATTACTTGCTCAACGAAGCTCCGGAGATATACATGCGCCTTTGCGAACGCCTTAAACCAGTTGACGAGATACTGCTTGAGGACGCAGATGAACTGTATCACAAGTTGAGCGAAGGGAGGGTCGGGCATTCAAACAATCATTTTAAAGTCTCAGTCACAGGTCCAGTTGGGCTCAAAGTGCTGAGGGAGTTCAATGCAGGAAACAACAAGTATGGCATTAGGCTCTACACAAACGCAACAGTGACGCATGACCTATCGCAGATTGTAGCGTCGGTTGATGCGGAGATAGAAGGCATGATTGAATACCAAAGGAAGACGGGTCAAAAGCTCGCTGAAGAGGTAACTGAAGGTGGTTCTGTTGTTACATCAATGATGGGACGCTACTTGGATGCCATGCGTCATGAGAGGATTGAGTTTATCTTGCAGTCACTTGATGAACCGCTTAGGAGTGAGGTTAAAGCGAAACTGAAAAAGGATGCACGACTCAATGACCCAGTGTTGAAGGATGAAAGAGTTATACAAGCACTTAGGGCGAAGGGGATTGAGTTTGACCCAGATGCCGAAGAAAGAGCGGTGATGGACCTACCAACATTGATCACAAAGATGGCAGTCATATATGCTGTGAAGAAGTATGGCTGGCAGCTTGGCAACCGCATACTATCGGCGTCGAAACGGAACTTCGAGCAGAACTTAAACCTTGAGAACGAAGTCCGCTACTCAACCGACTTTGGTGATATACAGGCTCTTAGCATAGGACTCAAATACGAACCGAATCCAGAGCCGTTAAAGGGGTTTGATTGGGAGACCGCAACCCCAATTAAAGATGATGCAAATCATTGGTGGTTCGTTTACAAGATGACACTGCGGATGTATCCAGATGGTGAGAAGCACCTCAAGTTTGATGGCTTTAAGCCACAGGAGTGGATGCAAAGGAGGTATAACAAAGCTACGCTGGAACAGTTCACGCAAAAGTGGTGGCTTAATTGCAAGCGTGCGAGGATATGTGTTGAGTTGCTTCAGGGGAAGTATGATGGTGAAGATGGGTTTAAAGAGTTCGCGAGGCACTACTACGGACACTTGGACGACATGGCTGAGGTGAAGGCAAAAGAGTTCTTATGTTCTTTCTTCAGCGAGGAGGAACGAAAGGCTCACTGCTGGAACTTTTGAAGATGCTCCTGTGAAAAGCAAACCCACATATCAATCGCTCTCAAATGGGAGAACATTCCTCCCAATGGTTGTAGGCATGGAAGCGTTTACTTTTTGTTTCCCTTAGCTCGTTGTGAAGACGGATACAAAACCCAAGCAGTATATTTTCGTCTAATTGGTTTAGGGTTTAATGCATAGGCTACATCAGGTTGGACGATGCTCTTTATGTGAGGAGATGTTCCCGAACGAAGCGAGGAGATAGGAAGTGAAGGCAGGAAGGGGCTTAAGCCCATACGAGTTGATGGATGAAGAGCTTGTTGAGATGGCGCAGAATGGCGATAGGAACGCTTTCACAATACTTGTAAAGCGCTATCAGGACAGGATTTATAACTTGATCTATCGCTATGTTGGAAATGTGGAAGACGCTCTTGATCTCACGCAGGAAACATTCATCAAGGCTTTCGTGAAGCTCGGTGAGTTCAGAGGTAATTCAAAGTTTTACACATGGCTGTATCGTATTGCTGTTAACGCTTGCATTGATTTCCGAAGGAGAGAGCGCATAAGCATCGTCCATTGGGATGACATAAAGCCAAACGAGTTTGATCGGCTTGATATGGATGAGTCAATGAATAGCGTTGATGTAGTTGGTGAGGACAATAACCCTGAGATGCATATGCTTAAAAGCGAATTAAAACAAATCGTTCGCGAGGCGATAAGTGCTTTGCCTGAGCACCTCAGGATCGTGCTCATATTGCGTGAGTATGAAGACCTATCTTATGAAGAGATTGCGAGCATCGTTGGCTGTCGTGTTGGGACAGTTAAGAGCAGGCTATTTCAAGCGAGGGAGATGCTCAAAAGAAAACTGTCGCCATACATATCTATCTGAGAAGGTGATGACATATGCGCAGAGAATGCAAGAAGGCTCGTAAATACATGTCGTTGATGCTTGATGGCGAGATAACAAGAAGTGCTCTCAAGTGGTTTGAAGCCCACATTAACAGGTGCGTAGCGTGCAGGGCTGAGTTGCGAGCACTGCAGGTCATCAGTCAAGCGATTCGTTCCGAAGGACGAGTCAAAGCGCCTATTGATGTGTCTGAGCACATAGCGCCAATGCTGTGGCAAGTGCACCCAGCCGAAACTACAAGAAGGCAGTATCTAAAGCCTTTTTTGCTACCGCTCGCTTTTTCCCTTTCATTGCTGTTAGCAGTTTGCTGTATTTGGGTTAGATGGAAGTCAAATGAAGGCGCTGATGTTGCCCGCATGCAGATACCACCAGTTTATGTTCATGCTCATTTGCTCAACGCTGACCAAGCGCAGGTGTTCCTTAACCCTATGACTAATCTCACTATCGTTGAAGCATCCAGTTGGCGTTGATCAGGTGAATGGAGTTTTACAACATCGCAAGGTGAGTGGAGGATGAAGAGCTACATCTCTTTAGTTGCAGTTGTCCTGCTCACCCTTCAGTTTGGTGTAGCGTTTGGTGGTGCGCTCCCAAGTAGAGGAAAGTGTGGCATTGAAGGCGTGCGTGTTTTGCGTGAATGGTTGAGCAAGTGCACGCCAAGGAGTTATTACGGTATCCAAACGATAACAGTTATGTGGGGTGAGGGGAGGAAGAAGATTTGGAAGTGGCGTGTGTGGCATGATGCCTCTGGTAAAGCCCGCATGGAAATCGTTGAGCCAGCCAACCTTAAAGGGGCTGTCGTTATAAGCGATGGTCAAACAACATGGCGTATATCCTCGGGCGGTAAAGTGGCTATTCAAGTGGACGATAAGTTAAGAGCTCCATGGGATGTGAGGATAGAGCGTTTTGATTTGCTCGCTCAAAACTACAAGGTGACGCTTGTGGGGATGGAGGAAGTAGCTGGGAGGGATTGTCAAGTCTTCAGCATTGAACCATACCATAGCTTTAATCCGTCGTTGAAGCTATGGCTTGATGTGAAGATACCGATACAACTGCGCTTTGAAAGCTACAACCCAGATGGGAGCATGGCTTGGAAGATGGAATACGAAGAGATAAAGTTTGACGAGCCAATCCCAAGTTCACTTTTCCAGCCCAACCTCCCAAAGGATTGCAAGATAATAAAATCCGCCTTTAGCAGGCAAGGACCTTTTAAGCTCTCCGAATTGCCCACCAGTTTAGGGTTTCCAGTTTTGCTTCCAACGGCGCTACCTCCCGGGTATGTGTTTGACAGGGCATTCGTGATCAGTTCATCGATGGGTTGGGATAAGCCAATGCTACATCTCATCTACACTAACGGCATCAATGTTATATCTGTGTTTGAGCACCGTATCGCGAAGGGAGAGAAAAGACATAGGCAAAGAGGTGAACAAAGGAAGCATGGCATGGAGAGATGGATGTCCCCCTTCTATTGGCAGAACGTTGTTCGTAGAACTGTCGGTGATGTTGAGGTTGTTTTGATCTCTCGTCTTCCAAAGCCGATGCTTGAGAAAGTGGCTGACTCAATCAGCGTTAGATGATGCTTCCCTCTTGAATGAGTTTTTGGTGTATCTATTCTGTTGGAGGCGAGAAACGTTGATGGAGAACAAAGTGAACGCTTCTTGGAGAGTTTCGGAGGAGCACATAGGTGAGTTGCTCATAAAACTTGGGAAGCTAACTCACGAGAAGCTTGAAGAGGCTTTAAAGCTTCAAAAACAGAGCTCGCAAAAGAAAAGGCTCGGCGAGCTTCTGGTAGAACTTGGCTATTGCAGTGAGGATGACATTGTTGAGGCTCTATCGGTGCAGACTGGTTTGCCCATCATTAACCTTCGTGAAGCGAAAGTTGATCCGAATGTGCTTATGCTACTCCCACCAGAAGTAGCCTATAGGCATATGGTTCTACCGATTGAGAGGCGCAACTCAGTTTTAAAGGTAGCTACAGCAGATCCATTTGATGTGGCTATGGAAGATGCTTTGCGCTTCATCACTGGACTCAATGTTGAAATGGTGCTTGCACGTCCCGGCGATATAAGGCTTCTGATTGAACAGCATTATATGCGAAAGGTGATGCAGGAAAGCCAAGATGAGTATGTTGAGGTTGTTGAAGAGGCTGAGGAGGAGATAGGAGACCCAACGAAGCTCGCGAAAGAGGCGCTTGTGATAAGGCTTGTTGATATGCTCATAAGGAATGCTGTTAGGGAGAGAGCTACTGACATACACATTGAGCCGTTTGAACGCACGCTTAGAATACGCTACAGGATTGATGGGGTGCTACATGAAGTCCCAGCACCAGCAAAACGATTTCACGCTGCCATCGTTTCAAGGATAAAGATCATGTCAAACCTTGATATAACTGAGAGGCGTAAACCACAGGATGGGCGTATAAGGATCAGAGTTCTCGGGAGAGAGATTGACCTTCGTGTTTCAATCATCCCGACGATGTTTGGGGAATCAGTTGTGTTGCGCATACTTGACAAGTCTTCGGCATTGCTCACGCTTGAGCAACTCGGGATGATGCCGGATGACTTGAGCCGTTTTGAGAAGGTTATCCAAGCACCGTATGGCATATTGCTCGCAACAGGTCCAACAGGGAGCGGTAAAACAACAACACTCTACGCAGCTATACAGAGGCTCTACACGCCAGAGCTCAAGTTCATCACTATTGAAGACCCAGTTGAGTATCAAATTGATGGTGTGAATCAAATACAAGTCAACCCACAAGTTGGCGTCACATTCGCAAACGCTTTGCGTTCAATACTGAGGCATGACCCGGACATAATCATGGTTGGCGAGATAAGGGACAGCGAGACTGCCGAAATAGCAATCCACGCTGCCTTGACTGGTCATCTTGTCTTTTCAACTCTGCACACAAATGATGCCCCGGGTGCTATAACGAGGTTGCTTGAGATGGGCATGGAACCGTTCCTTGTTGCGTCAGCCCTGCAAGGAGTGTTGGCTCAGAGACTTGTGAGAAAGATATGCCCGCATTGCATTACCGAATATGAACCCGGCGAAGCATTGAGGGAGATGCTTGTGATGGAAGGCTTTGATGAAGCGAAAGATTGCAAATTCTATTACGGTGCTGGTTGCAAGGAATGTCGCTACACAGGCTACTTTGGGCGAACTGGAATATTTGAGCTACTGATAATGGATGAGACGATAAGGGAAATGGTCATGCGTAAAGCTCCAGCTAACGAAATAAGGCAAGTAGCAATTGAGAAGGGCATGCATACGCTCCGCCAAGATGGGTTAAGGAAGGTCATCCTCGGAATAACTACCCTTGAAGAGGTTGAAAGGGTAACACAACTCCCAAACAATAGCTTGCCAAAGTGATACTGCCACCACACGGGAAGGTGGCGATAGTGGCTACATTTAGGTATACGGCACTCACTCAAAAGGGCAATCAAGTGCAGGGTGAAATCACTGCCGAAACAAGAGAGACGGCTTTTGAGCTGATCAGGCAGATGGGACATTATCCCCTTGAAGTTCATATGGTCACGGATAAGAAGCCAAAACCAAGGCTCGGTTTGCAGAAGCGCATCAGCTATCAAGATTTAACACTCCTCTCAAGGCAACTTGCAAACCTCTTTAAGGGTGGTCTGCCTTTGATTCGCTGTCTTGAGGCTTTGATTGAGCATACCGAGAACAAGCTTCTTATCAGCATTTTGAAGGAAGTCGTTGAGGATGTGCGTTCTGGAAGCGCTTTTCATGAGGCACTCAGCAAGCACGGTGATTTTTTCCCGCCACTTTATGTGGCGCTGATAAAGGCTGGTGAAAGTGCTGGAAGGCTTCACCTGATACTTGAATGGCTTGCCGACTATATGGAGAGACAGCAAGAAAGGCTCTCTCAGGTGAGGGCATCACTTGCATATCCTACAGTGTTGGTCAGCTTCGGAAGCATTGCTGTTTTCCTACTGATCACATTCATGGTTCCACGCTTCCAAGCAATCTATGCGGAGTTTGGACAGGCGCTGCCTTTACCAACAACCATATTGATGAACATTTCACGCTTCTCAGCGAAGTGGTGGTGGCTCTTCATAGCTGGTGCTTTTTCACTCTTCTCATTGTTTAGGTATGTTGTATCAACTGAGAGCGGTAGGATTTTCGTTGATGCTCTTAAGTTGCGTTTACCTATCTACTCACGCCTCGCTTTGAAGATGGCTGTCGTTAGGTTTTGTAGGGCGCTTGCTACACTCCTTCGTGGTGGTGTGCCGATACTTGAAGCGCTTGAAATTGCTAAGGATGCAATCGGCAATGAGGTGCTTGCAAGAGAAATAATGAAGGTTAGAAGGAGAGTTAGGGAGGGCGAAAAGATCGCAGAGCATCTGCACTCATGCAACCTCTTCCCACCACTTCTCATCCACATGCTTGCTGTGGGTGAGGAAGTAGGCGATTTGCCCGGAGCGCTGACAACCGTTTCCGACACTCTTGATGTGGAGATTGATGCATCACTTAAGACGCTCGTCGGTTTGATTGAACCTGCAATTATCTTGCTCATGGGTGCGATAGTGGCTTTTGTTATATTTGCGATGGTCTTACCAATATTTCAGATGAACCTAATGGCTGGTATGTGAGTGCGAAGGGGGAATGGAAAATGCTACTTGCTAAGCGATTTAGAGCATCAGGCGGGGGCTTCACGCTGATTGAGCTGATGGTGGTAATGGTCATACTTGTGCTTTTAGCTGGTGGTGTAAGCGTGATGGTTGTGGGGCGAATTGAGGAAGCTAAGAGAGCGAGGGCGAAGATGGATATACAAGCACTTGAAGCTGCTTTAGACATGTATTACGCACACAACGGTCGTTACCCAACAACCGAGCAAGGTTTAAACGCGTTGATTGCCAAACCCACAATTGAACCAATACCGCAGAACTGGCAAGGTCCATATCTTAAGCATGGTAGGTTGCCAAAAGACCCATGGGGCAACGACTATCGGTATGTATGCCCGGGCAAATACAACAAAGACAGCTTTGACCTATATTCGCTTGGGCGTGACGGAAAGGAAGGCGGAACGGGGCTTGATGCTGACATAGGAAACTGGGAGGAGTAGCGTAGGTGATGACGAATTTAGAGTGCTCTATTTCATCGTCCCTTAATGGAACGAAGAGGGCTTTCACACTTGTTGAGCTGATGGTCGTGCTTGCCATAATGGCTCTCGTAGTATCAGTAGCAATGCCGAACTTTGCTGTTTACTACGATGCTGAAAAAGTTCGCTCGGTCTCGAGGCGCTTAATCTCGTGCATAAACTACGCACGCCAATATGCAGTTAACCGCAGGTGCATAACTATCGTCACCTTTGATTGGGATGATAAGGAAGTTCAGGTGCTCGTCCCAAAAGAGCTCACTGCAACAGATAAAGAGCAGTTGAGTGAAGGTTTGATAGTGCCTGAGTCAATGGCAGATTTAACTGTTGGTGCTACCAGACATAGGTTGCCGAAGGAACTACTTATGCTGTTAAGCGATATGCCAAGTGGTATGTCGCCTGATGCCTCATTGGAGGATTTTGTGCCAGCAACCGATGAGCGTTTTGGAGCATTTAAGATACCTGAAGGTGTTGAGGTAACTATAAGCGAGGTTGAAACTGGCTCAAAAATTGGAAGGCTCATTTTTTACCCTGACGGGACTTCAACATCCGGCACTGTGGCTATAAAAAATTGGCGAGGCTTCCAAATCACGCTTTTTATAGACGGTGTTACTATGGAGGTAAGCACCGCAAACGATGAAGGGAAACGAAAGTGATTTTTTAAGGCATGGCACAAGCTTCTGGCTTTTCCCCTTGTATTGGTTAAGCGCTTCCTGCAGTGAGATGTCAGGTGGCGTGAACTTTAATGTTGCGTTACCCCGCAGGTTGAGCACTAAAGAACTTCATGGCTTTACATTGCTGGAGTTGCTTGTCGCCCTCGCAATCATGTTGATAGCTGTCGCTGGGATAATGCATGCAGTAAGCAATGGGCTTGTAACAATGCAATCCATTTCAAGGAGGATGGAGGCACTCAATCTTGCAAGGATGAAGATGGAAGAGCTTTTGCAATCGCCAGAAGAACAACCAACAGAGCAAGAAGGTGACTTCGGTGAAGCATTCCCTCAGTTCAGGTGGAGTGCACGAATTTCAGATGCACCAGTGGAAGGTCTTAAAACGATTACGGTGGCTGTAGTTTGGTTTGAGGGTGCTGAAGAACGCACCCTCACGTTAAGTGTGCTCTATGGGCGAGAAAAGCTTTCTTCATTGCTGTTGAGCGAGAATGAACTTAACCCTACAGCTCAAGGGGAACACCAAAGTGGCGCAATCAGGAAAACTGTCCCTGAAGGGGCAAGTGAGGAAGATGCAAATCGGTGAACTTTGCGAGATAGCGAACTTCAACAGGAGTAAGATGAAGACCGTTGGGATGACACTTGTTGAATTAGTTGTCGCTCTTTCTATCGCCACGCTCTTGTTTGGTGGGCTTGCCATGGTGTTCAGAGCAATTCAGCTCTCGGAAAGGACATGCGATGAGCAACTCAAACTGATTAGGGTGGCACAAGCAGCGCTTGAGCGCATCTCAACCGACCTGCGTTGCTGCTATCCGATGCGAGTCCAAATTCCGCAGGAGTTGCTCAGTGGCAGAGGAAGCACTACAGCAACGAGGAACTTCAGTTTGCTTCCACAGTCAGCAACAAACACGAGTATGTCGGAGATGCCAAGCAGTATCATAACATTCCTTACCGAAGATAACTACAATGAGCAGATGCAACTTGAACAGGATTCTTTGCGCTTTACAACTGCAGTGAACGACCCACGTTCGCACAATGAGCCCTCTTACGATGTAGTTGAGGTTGCCTACTACATTGATGTTGACCAAAAGACGCCCGAGGAAGGGTTGGTCAGAGCTGTCGGGTTGCTCCCTGGGCTTTTGAGCGAGCAGGTAACAGGTAAGGAGCAAAAGAAAGCGGTGCTATCCAAAAACATTTACTCGTTGAACTTGCGCTACTTTGACGATTCAAATTCACAGTGGCTGGATGAGTGGTATGACTTTGAAAAGTTGCCGTCAATGGTTGAAGTTACAATTGGTGTTTTAACGGATGCGGATGTTGAGAACGTGAAAGCAAACAAACCACCATCTAACATGCGCTCATATGTGTCTGTTGTGCCAATCGTTGTAAGAAGCATCCCGACAGGGTTAACCTATGAGGAGCTAAATCAATCGCAGGTAATGGAAGGGGCTCAGGAACAGCAAATCTCAAGGTGATAAGAAGATGAACCGAGGGATAGCGCTCATATTTGTGCTTTGGCTGACAGCAGTCCTTGCCCTCGCTGTATCGTCCATGCTTTTAATGTTGCGAATGGAGGTGCGCAGGTGCGCTCTCCAAGAGGATAGCGTGAAGGCTTTTTATCTTGCAAGGTCTGGTTTAGCACACGCATTAAGTTTGCTCGCACGAGATGCGAACGGCTTTGATAGCTACAGCGAGGAATGGGCATTCATTGATTCAACTCAGTCAGAGTTATCAGAGGAGCAGGGCAGATACATCGTCAAAGTTGAGGATGAGTCTGGGAAACTCAACTTGAACATGGCTTCACGGGATGAGCTCATTCGCTTTTTCGGTGATGAGGAGATCGCCGATGCCATAATAGATTGGCGTGACAAAGATGATGCTCAAAGCGCATGTGGGGCTGAATCTGAATGGTATGCGTTGGCAGGCTTGCCGTATAAACCTCGCAACGGTCCTTTTGAGACATTGCATGAGTTGCTCCTCGTCAGAGGGATAAGCAAGGATACATTTTATGGTGTCATGAGAGATGGCAGGCAAGTTTCAACACCTGCTCGGAACCACCTGACCGTTTATTCGTCTGTCCCAAATGTCATGCCAGATGGCTCTCCACTCGTCAACTTGAATAAGGCTTCGGAGGAAGAATTGAAGAGTGCTCTTGGTGATGTGCTTACGGATGATGAAATAAAAGCGATTGTGCGATATCGCATTGGTTCTCAAACCCCTCAAGCAACACAGCGTCCACAGCAGAGTGCCACTCAAAAGCCACCACCCAATGAAACAGTCACCCAAGGAACAACATTTGGAAGCAACCAGACGAGCGCTGTTCCGTCTCGCGCCATAATCACACAACCACCTATCTCGTCACTCGAGGGCATGGCTACGCAAGGTGAACAACAGCAACCTCAAAGGGGGAGTGAAGTGCAAGCGCGATTGTTCAATTCGCTTTCCGACCTTTTCTCAGTTCCCGGGATGCCACCTGACAAAGCGCGACAAATAATTGACCGAGTGACCATATGGGACGGCAGTGCAAGATACGGTGTCATAAACATTAACACTGCGTCTTTTGAGGTCTTGATGAGCATACCGACGATGAGCGAAGCAATCGCCAATGACATAATCGCCTTTAGGGACACCAATGGTGCTTTCGAATCGCTCTCACAGCTTCTTGACCTGCCATCTGTTGATGAGGAAACTTTTAGGCGGTTGGTTGATCGTGTGAGCATACGAACTAACACATTCCGAATTATCTCGGTCGGTTGGATGAACAGCGGTGCGCGCCATGTCATAGAATGCGTTGTTGAGCGTCTGCCACATAGCCCAACAGAAGTAGCTTCGCGAAAGCCACAAACCGAATTATTCAGCACGAGTTTCAGAGAACCTATAACGCACTCAGGGAGCTCTAAGAAGGGCACTTATACGTTTCTCGTTCGCTACTGGAGAGAAAGGTGATCGTGAGATGTTATTCAGGCGCTTCTTTGTTGGATTTGAAATCGGGCAAAGGGAATTAAAGGTGGTCATCCTGCGAAGACATCATGCGGGCGTAGAGATGGTTGGTTTTGATAGAGTGCGACTAAAAGCTGAAAGCGATGAGGAGAGATGTTACGAGGTTGGCGAGGAGCTTCGGCGTATCATTTCACTGCACGGCGTGAGTAGCGCTGTTGGTTGTGCTTGTGTGCCGATGAAAACATGTGTTCTGCGCAGGCTTTCTCTGCCACCTGTGAAAGGGCGCAATATACTTGAACAACTCCTGCTAACGGAGGCGCAAAACCAAATCCCAATCCCTATGAGCAAGATGGCTTTCAGTTATCTCATACAGGCAAGCGGGAGCACAGAAATGCAAGTCCTCATAGGTATGTGTAAGCGTGAGGTTGTTGAATTTGTTCTCAGGGCTGCTCACTTGGCTGGGTTGAATCTGCGCTTGATTATACCTTCTACTCTCGCGTGCTGGAATGCGGTGAGCACCAACTTGCTCACGGAACGCCTCACATGCTTGATTGACATCGGAGAAACAGCTGTTGACATTGTGGTAGGGCACAGGGAGGAAGTTTTTGTTGTAAGGAGCATACCGATGGGCATTGAACAGCTTGCGAAGGTAGTAGCAGAAGATGTTGGATGCTCACAAGAGGAAGCGGAACTGAGATTGAGAAGAAACGGCGTTGATTTATCAACGCTTGACCAGCTTGGAGAAGAGAGTTTTGAGCGTTCCGGGATGTTGTCTTGGTTGTTGAAGTTTGAAGGGGAGTTGGTGAAGACAGCTCAAGTTGTGAAGCAAAGTATCGGTGAAGAAATGAAAAGGATTTTGCTCTGCGGTGATGGAGCTGTTTTACCGAACATATCCGAATGGATTGGCAAGCGCTTAGGGGTGAACGTGCTTCAGTTAGATGCATCAAAAGTTGGTGTTTGGACGAAGGGGCTGGTAAGCCAAAACGAATTGTTGCCACTTGTTGGAGCTATCGGTGCAGCACGAACTCTTGCAATGCATATTCCCTCTATCAACTTCATGCCACACCTTAGAGAGGGATTTTTTATTGCGCCAAAATTGATTCGCTATGTTACACCCGTGCTTTTGGCTTTAAACCTCGTTCTAATTGCAGTTGGTTTGCACTGCAATTTGAAGCTTACAAAGCTACGTGGCGATGCTGAGAAGCTCGTGATGGCTATTGAAGAGAAACGAGCGGAGCTTCGCTCTGAATTGGTAAGCAACGATTTGCCCGTCATAGTTTCCAAGATGAAAGAAGCAGTTTCAAAGTTTGGTGACATTAGAAGTGACCTGCTTGAACTGCTCTACAAACTTAGCATGGTGCTCCCAAAAGATGCATGGTTGAGCGAACTTGAATACCGAAGGGATAGTGAAGTTATTATCAGAGGTGTTGCACCAAGCTATCGTGTTTTGGATGAAATTGTGAACGCCATAAGAGGTATGAAAGCCGATGAAGGTGGCAAAGTGCCATTGTTTTCAGAAGTGGTTGTGACAAGCGCAATTGGGCGACAGATGGCTGGAAGAACACTGATTGACTTTAGGCTTATGTGTTCGTTTCGTCAAACTCAAAGGCGGTGAATTTATGATGGCTCTGGTAGCAGGTGAGAGTGAAGCCACGGTTGAGAAAGTCAAAACAGATTCAAGGATGGTCATCGTGAATGTGGTGCTACTGCTCCTTTGTTGCTTGCTCATTGGGTTCTGGGTAATGCCTATGCGCAATGCCATTCGTCAAATGAATAGGGCGATTAGGGAGCAACGTAGCCAGCTTAATCAACTTGCAACGCAGATTGAGCAGGTAAGAAGGCTGAGGATGGAATATAGCTCGCTATGCAGGTTGATTGGTTCACCTGTGAAGGTGTTTGAGCGCGGAAGGCTATCATGGCAGCTTGTTTCTGAGATTAGTGAGTTATGTTTACGGAGTGGGCTGCAGATTGATGCACTCCATCCTCACGAAGCTTCATTTGACAACGATAAGCGGCTGGCTTCGTTGCCAGTTGAGGTAACTGCAACAGGGACGCTTGAGGCTCTTTCAAGGTTCCTGTTTCAGTTGCGCAAGCTTACGCCAATCACTGTGGTTGATGGGATGGCAGTCCAGATGCCAAAAGGTGGTAGCGAGAAACTGCAAATACAGATGCGCATAGTGAGGTTTGTTATAGTTGAGCACAAAGGCGGGCGGTAGGCACTAAAGCTGTAACACTGCGGTGATGAGAACATGAGATTTGAGGTAACTAAACGAGATGCCGTCATACTCAGCATCTTCATGGTGGTGTTAGTGATATGTTGTTATGCGTATGTGCGGTGGGCTACATCTCCAAAAGCAAAAGTTAGCACGGTTGAAGCAGATGTTAGGTCATCGGAAATGAAATATGACGGCGAGAGCTCGCATGGAAGCACGGAAGAAACTTTAAAGCTGTATGTTGAGGAGATGCTCAAGCGACGCACAACAGCAGTGCAAAAATATGAGCTAATATGGAAGCGCAACATCTTTAGGGAAACAATTGGCGAGGGAGTGGCAACCAGTGCCAATGTAGTTCGTCGGAGCAACATAACACTGCCAGTTCTACCGCCAGCAAGCGTAGTTGTTAAGCAGGAGGAGCCCTCTTCAAAGCCTGCACAGAGCTATCAAGAGAAGCCAAAGAACATCACATATACAGCTTTTGTGCTTATTGGTGGGAAACCGTTAGCACTGCTTGAAGATACAAGCATTAAAGATGGATGCTATGTTGGCGAGGGTGAATATGCCTTTGGTGTGAGGGTGCTCAGGATAACGCCCGATGTAATTGAGGTTGAAAAGGATGGTCAAATCTTCTATTACGCACTTGGCGAGAATAAGGAAGAGCGCGAGCTACTTGCAAGAGGAGGTTCACCTCAGCCTCAACAGAGAAGCACAACTTCGCAACAAGAACAGCCTGCAAGGTCTTCTGAAACAAGTGCAGGAGGAACATCTCAACCCGAACAGCAAAAGGTAGCACAACCCACTGTTACACCACCGCAACCACCAAGCTTTGAGGGGAGAAAAGGGTTCATTGAACGGATAATGCAACGCTTGCGTGAGCGCTATGGCGAGAACATACCGCCAGAAGTTGAAGAGAGGCTCAAACGCTTTAGAAGAAGGCTTGAGGAAGATAGGTCAGATTAATCTTTTGGCTCAGTTAGAAACGCATAGCAGTGGAGGTGAAAAGCCCGATGCTGCCAAAACTTTATCCGATAACGATAGCTTCCATAAGGAAACGAGCACTTATAAGGTTTCTCAGCTTCCTCAACTTGGTTGCGGTTTTGACAGTTATGTGTGGCTGGCACATGTGTGTGTATGCAACCCAGCAAGCACCTGAGCAGAAGCAGGAAGCTGTTGAGATGGAAGGTGGTGAACAACCAAGTAAGAAAGCAGAAGGCTTAACCCCTGAGAGGCGTGGTCAATCGTATAGCGACTTCAAGCCATCATTTGAAGGTTTTGAAGGTAGGGTGAGTTACGATAAGGAGCTTAAGCTCTTGTTTTCATTCGTGCGAGCAGACATTGAGCATGTCATCCAATTTTTCAGCAAGGTGACAGGTAAGGTTTTTGTGCTTCATCCGCAACTTGAAGGCACTGTCACAATCATAGCCCCATCACCACTAACGGTTGAGCAGGCTTTTGAAGTCCTCGCAGCTGTGCTAAATGTGCGTGGCTTTGCCATGCTTGGTAGCCCCAAGGATTTCATCATCAGGATAGTTCCGTTGAGCGAGGCTAAGACGCAAGCAACACAACTGCGCACGGAGACAAAGCCGACAGAAAGCATGCAGGAAGGTTTAGCTACTCGTCCACTCATTCCTGCTGATCAGCTCGTTACGCAGGTTATACCGTTGCGCTACGCCAATGCAAAGCAATTGCAACAAGAGCTTGCACCGCTTGTATCAGCTCAGAATGCTCTCATAACAAGCACAACTGCTGGAAACCTTTTAATCATCACTGATACGGAGCGAAACATTGAGAGGTTGCTTAGCATTGTGCGTATGGTAGATGTAAGCGTTGCTGAGGCGATGGAACTTGCCATCATAAAGTTAAAGCATGCCGACGCTGAACAACTTGCACAAGTATTGGTGAAGCTTTTCGGTATAGTTGAACCTGCACCTGCTCGTCCTCCTGCGCAACCAGGTCAGCCAGCTCAACCTGAGAGCGCAAAGCAGCCACCACAACCTCAGCAAAGGGCTGTGGAAATGCAGGTGCAAGTCGTGGCAGAACCACGCACCAACTCGCTCATCGTTTGGGCAAGCAAGGAAAGAATGAAGATGATAAAAGAAGTCGTTGAGCAACTTGATGTTGAAACCACTGAGCTACTCACATTTGAGGTCATACAGCTGAAGCATGCTGATGCCGTGGAGGTTGATAGAATACTCTCGGAGATATTTGAGCTCACACCCGGTGGGAGGGTTGAAAGTGGCACAACACCCGCATTAAGATTGCCGAGGACTGCAGAAACAACAAGGGGTGTGGTTGGCGCATATGCAATCATTTCTTCAGATCCAAGGACAAACTCGCTCATAGTTGCAGCTACGGAAAGCAAGATGCAGTTCATTAAATCGCTCGTTGAGAAGCTTGATGTTGACATAACCCCGCCAGTTGAGGTTCAGGTCATACCGCTTAAGTATGCAGACGCTGTAACGCTCTCTGATACATTGAGGACGCTCTTTCAAGAGGGCATCGCTGGCATAAGGATACCACAAGAAATTCGTGGTCAGTTTGAAAGGGTTAGGACGCGCGTAACGTCACGCTCAAGGGGTGAGCTTGAAAGGCAAGTTGCAATAGCAGCTGATGAGCGTGCCAATGCGCTTATCGTGGCAGCAACGAAGGAGAACGTAGAGCTCATCAAGCAACTTGTAAGTGAGTTAGACAAAGACTTTGCACCACCAGTTATGGCGAGGGTTTTTAAACTGCAATATGCAGATGCAGCACAGATAGCCGACGTGCTCAATCAATTGTTTGAACAAACACAAGGTGTGCAAAGGGGCATCTTCTGGTGGTGGACACAACGCCAACCTACAACCAGATCAGCACGCCTGGTTGGTTTGCGCCAGAATGCAGTTGAGGCAGATGTGCGCACGAACTCCATCATCGTCGCAGCTACTGAGGAGAACATGAGGGAGTTTGAGCGTTTGATCAGGGAGCTTGACCAACCTGCAACACTTACAAATCTTGTGCGTGTCTACAAGATACAAAATGTTAACGCAAGGGAACTCGCTGACACGATAAACTCAATATTGGCTCAACAGCGTCGCCCGACTGGCTTTTTCTTTTTCGTGTTCGCAGCAATGCAAAGGCAATTCCAAGGTCCGTTGCGAAACCTGCAAGACATCTCTGTCACTGCTGACACGAAAACAAACTCACTTATTGTTACAGCTCCTCCGTATGCGTTTGATGTTGTTGAGCAACTCATTGAACAGCTTGACACCGTGCTTCCACAGGTCTTCATTGAGGTCATGATAGTGGATGTGACGCTTACCAAGGAACTTGAATTGGGTGTTGAGTGGGCAGTATTGCAAGAGAGGTTATTCGGTGAGGCTGCTGCTTCAAAGCTTGGGACACAACTTGGTGTAGAACAAATCCAAGGTGGGCTCTCTTGGGAGGTCGTCAGCAAGAATTTCCAAGCGTTGCTGAAAACACTCGCTACTCAAAACAAAGTGAGGGTTCTCGCAACGCCTCACATCCTCACGCTTGATAATACACCAGCAACAATAACGATAGGGAAATCATATCCAGTTCCAAGGAATGTCATAATCACTGCTACAGGTCCGCAATACACGATCGCATTTGAGGACATAGCTCTGACCCTTGAGGTAACGCCACACATCAACAACAGTGGTTACGTGCTTATGGATATAAGGCAGACCATAAACGACATAGCTGAGAAAGTTGTTCTTCAGGGGCAAGAGTTGCCAGTGATAACAAAGCGTGAGGCGGTGGCATCTGTGCAAGTGAAAGATGGTCAAACAGTAGTCATAGGCGGTATACTGAAACATGATCTGCGCAAGTTTGTTCAAGGTGTCCCACTGCTCAAGGATTTGCCAATATTTGGTTCGCTGTTCAGCCGCGTGAGGGACTTGAAGGAACGCACCGAGTTAATGGTGTTCATCACGCCACGAATCATACGCACTGGTGAGGAATTGCAAAGCATCACTGAGAAAGAAAAGCGCTCTCTCACATATCCACACTTGCTAAAGAAACTGGTTCCAGAAGGCGGCGAGGAGAATTTGAAGGAGCCGAAAGCAAACAATGATGAAGCAAGCAACGGTGAAGCAAACAATGCTGGCTCGCAGAGGAACGAAGATGAAGCAGAGGGGGCAGTTGCACCAGAGAACTCGCATACGATTACGATTGATGACCTCAAACTGAAGATTGAAGTCGGCACGAAAGGGAAGGGTCAAAGATGAAATGAATGCTTTTGACCCCGACTTGAGTGCCAGTCAGCTACCTCAAGCTATACTAAGGATTTGGACGGGAACACACAAGCTTAAATTTTTGGAGCAATGTTTTAGCAGGAGGAGTGGGACGAGTTTTTATGAGTGGTGAAGCACGTAATGTGAAGACAAAAGGTAAAAGTGGTGGTTCAAAGAGGAGGACAGTTTTAGAACCTGCTTTCCATAGTGCTCCAAAGTGCATGGTTGTGTCACTTGGATGCCCTAAGAACACCGTTGACTCGGAAGTCTTGCTTGCCGAACTTGTGAAACACGGATATGAATTAACTACCGATCCAAGTGAAGCGAGTGCTATTATCGTCAACACATGCGGTTTCATCAAGGACGCCGTTGAGGAATCCGTGAGTGTGCTCAAAGAGCTTGTTCAGCGGAAGCGATCATCAGGGGTGTTCATAGCTGCAGGATGCTTGTGTTCTCGTGCTCCTGAGTTGGTTATGCGTCATGTCCCTCAAGTTGATGCTTGTGTGCCAGCTGATAAGCTCAATGAGATACCAACGCTTTTAAATTCAATGCTCGCATGGAAGCGTAAGCATCCTTTATCCTCTTTGAGCGTTGGCTTAGATCTGAAGTTCAGGCTGCTCAGCACGCCTCCTTGGTATGCATACCTGAAAGTTTCCGAAGGCTGTGATCGTTCTTGCAGCTTCTGTGTCATCCCCCTGATACGAGGCAAGCAACGCAGCCGAAGAATTGAGGAGCTTTTGCAAGAGGCATCATGGCTCGCATCAAAAGGCGTCCAAGAGATTATACTTGTCGCTCAAGAGACAACAAGGTATGGCTATGACCTATATGGTGAGATGATGTTGCCAAAGCTTTTGCGGAGCCTCTCTAACATTGATGGGATAAGGTGGGTGCGCATACTTTATGGTTTCCCGACAACCGTCACGGATGAATTGATAGAGGCAATGGCTACACTCCCGAATGTTGCTCACTACATTGACATACCACTACAGCATGTCCATCCAGATTTACTTCGTGCGATGAACCGTCCCGGGGATGGCGAAAGTTATATGAAGCTGATTGAGAAGCTGAGGAATGCTATGCCAGACATTGCTATTAGGACAACATTCATCGTTGGCTTCCCGGGTGAGAGTGAAACTCACTTTGAAGCCCTTTTGCAGTTTGTAAAAGCAGCAGAGCTTGACAGGGTTGGTGCTTTTATCTTTTCTCCCGAACCAGAGACAGTTGCTGCAAAGCTTGATGGTCAAATCCCTGAGGATGTCAAAATTGAAAGATATGAAAGGCTGATGGAGGTCCAAAGCGAAATCTCTCTCAAACTTAATAGACGCATGATAGGCAAAACCATTGATGTGCTTGTTGAGGGACGGGATGAAATTAAAAAGATGTGGGTGGGGCGCAGTTACAGGGATGCACCAGAGATTGACGGCGTCGTTTATTTAAGAGACGGGAGTGGGTTAAAAGAAGGTGTGTTCGTTAAGGCAATGGTTGAGGGTGCAGGAACATATGACTTGTTCGCGAAAGCTTCTTTTGATAGTGGATGTATAAGCGAAAGGAGGTGAAGGGCGCATAGCTTCGCGCCCAAGAGAAGTGGGTGAGGAAATAATAGAGGATTGTGTTTCGCTTTACGTGATTCACCTCGCACAGCATGTGCTGTTGAACTCCGGTGGACCTTTGCACACGCATGAGATAGTTGAAAAGCTCTCCGACAAGATCATCATTTCCCCTGAATACTTGCGAAGACATCTACGTGATAGTGATATCTTTGTCTTTCACAGGCGTCGTTGGGAGTTGCGGTGGCGCTATGAAGCAAGAGAGGCATCTCTTGAAGGTATCGTTAGCAGTTTGCTATCATCGTTAGGCTATCCAGTCTCTATCCACGAAATCTGCAAATGGCTCTCTGAGGCTGGCAAGGGAGAGGTAAGCGTGCTCACCGATAGGTTGTTAGGGTTGCTGAAGAGCAGGACAGGGACATTTTGGGAAATCAGTGAGGGCAAGTTCGGTTTGCGTTCTTGGTTAATTGATACAAGTGGCGCAGATGAAAACAGCGTGATCGCAGATAGTTTCTTTGGGCGTGAGGAGGAAATAAATGATTTGCTTAGGAGAGTTGATGAGTTGGCGATTGACTTTAGCCTGCCTTTGAGTGATGTGTGTCAAAGGTTGATTGATGGTCTATCAAAGCCGTTATCACATAGCGAGATAACGCTCATCTGTTGGCGAGGTTTGAACTATAAGCCAACAGCTGAGGAAGTGTTGCGTGAGTTGTTTAATGCCCCAAACCTGCATGTTCTATCGCCCGGGTATTGGTGCACTGACATGCTCATTGAAAAGATGCATCATCTTGTCGAGGAGGGAGCATTGAAGGAAAGGGAAATATTGGCACGCAAGTTTGCAGACATAGACAAGGTGCTTAAGAGAGCCGAATCTCTACTCTCCCGTCAAAAAGCGCCATCACCCATCCCCATCACCTCCGAAGACTGGGACGATATGTTGGATTGGTTGAAAGGAAGGGGAGCTCCAGCTCGCATTGATGTCATACTCTTCGAGGCGTTTGAGCTTGATCATAGGGATAGAGCATATCTGCCAACGCTGTATGAGCTTGAAAACAGATTGAGCAAAGATGCTCGTCTCGTCAATCTTGGAAACCACATGTGGTGGTTCAAGGAAGCTTTACCTAAACACATAGGCTCAATACCTGATGAGCTACTTCCGAAAACACTAAAAGTGGAAGGGGCGCTTGAAAGGGGCACATTTGACGTTGAATTGCCAGATGAGGCGCTTGAGCCCGATTTAGTGCGTTGGGTCAATGAACCAGAATACGAGGATGTTGGTGAACCAGTCAAGCTTCAAATCGCTCCAAAGGAGAAACGCTCAACCATTATACCGATCCCGTATCACCACATAGTTGCTGGGACGATGAAGCTACGGGAAGTTGATAAGCCTATGTTTGGTGACGAAGCTAAACTGCAGTATTACATCGCTACAGATGAACACGGATTTGAGTTTCCAGTTTGGGTGAACATGGAAACGGGTTTGATGTTCGGCTTCAAAGAGTGGTATGAGCAACGAGGGATCGGTGCTGGCGCATTGATCAAACTTGAGGTAGTGCGAGGTGCAGGGAAGCTCAAGCTCGCATGGAATAAGAAATATGACAGGTATCTTCATTTGCCATCCGGGAGGGTTAATCAACTTTTAAGTTACGCTCGCCAAGAGGCTGTGGCAAGGGCAACAGTGGTTGAACTTATGCAATCTATCATAATGCCTTTCTACGAAGACGGTGTCCATTTTTTGCGTCTTTGGGCTGAGGTAAACTTTTTGCGCAGGACAAGTAAGCGCTTGATAGCTTCAATCTTGAGCCTCTATGCGTGCTTTATTAGACACCCTCAGAAGGAAGGATACTGGTTGTATGAGTATGAGCGGAGCGCTGAGGGCATAAGGCGGGAGAAGAGGAGGCTCGTTGAAAGGCTCATCCGTCAGGCGGGAGCTGAAGGGAAGACTTGATAGCTTGAGGAGGTGAGTTGCCGATGGATGCCTTCTTAGGTATTGATGTTGGCACTCAGAGTGTTAAAGGGTGCGCTGTTGACTCAAATGGGGAACTGCTTGCGGAGGCAAGCACAGAATACCCGCTATACATTCCGCAACCTGGATGGACGGAACAGTCACCACACGAAATGCACAAAGCTGCTTTTGAGACGATAAGTAAGCTGGTGAAGGCTTTAAGCAATATGCAGCCACAATACACGGTAAGAGCCGTTTGCCTAACAGGGCAAATGCACACAATGATCTTGCTTGACGAAAAAAAGGAAGCTCTTGGTGTTGCTCTCCTGTGGAATGATGGTAGGGCTGCAAAGGAAGCTCAAGAGGGTGCACAACTCCTTAGGGAAAAGTTAGGGGAAAGATTTTTGGTTGATGTCATCTGCAATGACTTCCTTGCTAACTGGACAGGTGCGCACTTGCTTTATGTTAAGAGGCGATGGGAAGAGTGGAAGGCTGGGAGAAGCGATTATGAAGCACAGCGTTGGGGCGAAGCGTGGGAGAAAGCTCGCTTCTTCCTCACACCAAGGGACTACATCGTCCTCAAGCTTTGCCATGAGTTAGCCATGGATTACTGTGGTGGTTCTGAGACATCCCTGTTAGACATACCTTCAAAGCGATGGGCAAAGGAGGCTTTTGAAGCCCTCGGAATTGAAAAGCTAACGCCACCACCATTGTTTGAACCGGGGTCGGTTATAGGCAAGGTTGTGAAGGAAGTCAGTGAGGAAACTGGTCTCAAAGAAGGTGTTGCAGTTATTGCGGGTGCTGGTGACTGTCTTGCAGGCGCGCTTGCTGGTGGAGTCCTTGACGTTGGGCAAATGCTTTTTACGCTTGGCACAAGCGGAGTTGCAGTTGCGCCTATAGGTCAAAAGCCACTTGTTGATCCGCAATTGAGAACGCAAGTCCATTATTCAACAGTCCCGAATGTGCTTGTTAATATGGGCTGTGTTAATGGTGCTGGAATAGGTTTGAGGATGTATCGCGATGTGCTTGCTGACACATACAGGGGTGCAGCCCAAAAGCTTGGCGTTGACCCATATGAGTTGCTAACGAGGAGAGCAGCACAGGTGCCACCGGGTTCAAACGGCGTTATGTTCTCACCATACTTGACTGGTGATAGGCTCGTCAAAGCACCCGAAGGGAAAGGATGTTGGTATGGCATATCGGCATACTTGCTTGAGCCACAAAGTAACGGTGATGCGTGTCTCATAAGGGCGATACTTGAAGGAGTGTGCTTTGCTGTCAGGGACGCAATTGAAATAATCAAGGGCTTGCTACCAAGTGGCACTGAGCTGAAAGAGATAAGAATGGTCGGTGGTGGCGCAAGGAGCGATTTTTGGGTTCAACTTGCTGCCGACATATTTGGGCAAGCTGTTTGCACGACTACCGCAAGGGATGCTTCTTACGGGATGGCGCTACTCGCAGCAGTTGGTGCGGGTGTCCTTTCAATTCGTGACGCTGCTGAGAAGATAAAGATCGTGAAGCGCTTTGAACCAAGAGAGCCAATAGCAAGGTTCTATGAGAGGCTTTATAGGGAGGTATATCACGGGCATTATGATAAAAGCCAGCGTGAGATTGATGAGGCTATGAACGCTTTAATGAAGAGCGAGGAGTATCGTGAGGCTTTGTCGTTTTGGAGCAAATGCGAGGGTAAAGGCATCTGAGTCTACTGGGGGTAGTAGTGATGTTGGAGAGGGTTGCAGCGGAATTGAGCGATGTTTACATTGGTCACGTTAGTGATGAGGAGGCATGCACTGGTTGCACCGTCCTTCTGTTTCCGAATGGAGCAGTTGGAGGTGTTGACATACGAGGGAGTGCGTCAGGAACATTAGGCGTTGATACTTTGGGCTTACTCCATTTGGTGCCACTCGTTCATGGGCTTGTCTTTACTGGCGGAAGCGCTTTCGGGCTTGAAACAGTATTTGGAGTGATGAGGTGGCTCGAAGAAAAAGGTATAGGATTTGATGTCGGTGTGACAAAAGTTCCGATCGCTTGCGGTGCGGTTATATTTGACCTCAATGTTGGCTCTCATAAGGTCCGTCCAAATGCGGAGTGGGGTTATAGAGCTTGCAATAGTGCTGTCCCATTGAGGGATGGTTTGCTACAGGGCAACATAGGAGCTGGTATGGGTGCATCGGTTGGTAAAGTTCTTGGTATGGGTTATGCGATGAAAAGTGGGCTTGGTTTGTCTTGTGTTGAGCTCCCGGGCAGGATCTGCATTTTTGCCTTAGCGGTTGTGAATGCTTGGGGTGATGTAGTTAACTGGCGCACTGGCGAGGTAGTAGCAGGTGCCTATGACCGCTTGAGGAGAAGCTTCGTCATCTCAACGGAGATCGTGAAGGAGAAGGGCGGTATCGGTTTTGCTGGCGCGGGTGTGCCAAATTGCACGACACTTGTAGGTGTCCTTACAAACGCATACCTTGAGAAATGGCAAGCAACAAAACTTGCACAGGTAGCGCAAAACGGTATAGCGCTCTCGGTTCGCCCAGCGCATACGATGTTTGATGGTGATGTCACGTTTGCGTTCTCTGTTGGTAATCTCGTTGCCAACATCAATTCACTTTGCACAGCTGTTGTTGAAGCTGTTGCTCAAGCAATCCTTAATGCAGTGCTGTATGCTAAAGGTATTCACGATTTGCCAGCTGTGAGCGACATAAGAAGTAGAAGTTGAGGGAATTGATTCAATCGCTTCATCCAGTAAGCTGTTGCGAGGTTGAAATCCTCCTGAGGCACTGGAGAAGGCGTTCCATATCATGTGGCATCCGTGCAGTGACCCTTAACTCGTGGTCAAATACAGGGTGGCGAAACTTTACTTCGTTTGCGTGAAGCATCTGTCCGTTCAATCCTTTGAGCAATTTAAGTAGTTCCTCGTTGTGCATCTTCGTGGCGATCGCAAGGGCTCTTCTTCTGCCATTATACTTAGCATCTCCGACAATGGGATGGTTCAAATAAGCAGCGTGCACCCTTATTTGGTGTGTTCGCCCCGTGAGCATGAGCGCTTCAACGAGCGCGAATTCACCGTAACGCTCCATAACCGAAAAATGAGTTTCAGCGTGCTTACCGCTGTGTTCAATGACTGCCATCCTTTGCCTGTTCTTCCTATCCCTACCGAGTGGTGCACTGAGATGCATTTCTTGCCACTGCGGGTTCCCAACAACAACAGCCAAGTAGCGTTTCTCAATGCTCCTATTCGCAAATTGCTGTTGTAAGACGAGGTGTGCTTCATCCGTCTTGGCTATAATGAGGCACCCAGAGGTATCCTTATCAAGGCGATGAACTATTCCGAGGCGCTTTTCACCAGCGACCTTTGATAGCCTATACCCTTTAGCCAAAAGGGCATGCATCAAAGTCGGCTCAGAGGTCGTATGGCTTGGGTGAACTACAATGCCCCTTGGCTTATTCACAACCAAGATATGCTCATCCTCATAAAGGACATCAATCTGCATTTGGCTCGCCAGAGCCAGTAAGCGCTCATCAACCTCGCCTTTTGGCTCGGGCACGATTTCAACTTCAACGATGTCGCCCTCCTTCACGATATAACTTGCTTTCTTTGTCTCACCGTTTACCAAGACCTTGCCACAGTCAACAAGAGCCTTCGCCTTTGAGCGTGAAAGGCTCGGTATTAGAGCATGGATGAATGCATCCAACCTACCACCATCATGCACCCATGTCACATATAGGCGGTGGATAATCCTCTCAGGTTGCTCTTTATTTTTCCACATTGCTCCTCTTACAGCTTCATTTGCTGGCGACTCTTCTCCTGATGAAGTTGATCAGCCCACCCTCTTCAAATATCTGGCGAACGAACCCTGGAAACGGTTTTGCCTTGTGCTCCGTTCCTTTGGTGATATTTCGTATGATGCCACTTTCAAGGTCGCACTCAATCAAATCACCCTCTTCAGCCTCTTCAACTGCGCTTTCGCACTCAAGTATTGGCAAGCCTATGTTTATCGCGTTCCTGTAGAATATGCGTGCAAACGACTTCGCTATCACGCAACTTATCCCAGCGCCTTTTATTGCCAAAGGTGCATGTTCCCTTGAGCTACCGCAACCAAAGTTTTCGCCAGCAACTATCACATCACCTTGCGATACACGAGAGGCAAACTCTGGGTCTATAGCTTCCATGCAGTGTTTCCCGAGTTCTTTTTCGTCCATCGTCACAAGATAGCGAGCTGGTATGATGACATCGGTATCAATATTGTCACCGAACTTGTGGACTCTCCCACGGAGCTTCATCTCATAATCACCTCAGCATTTGTGCTCAAACCCACCTGAATGCTATGATTGTGCGCCATCTTTCATCAAACCTGTATAGTCCTGCCTCGGACGCGACTTTGACGGCTTCTTCATACTCACGCCTCGTTATTCGTCTGTTGATCTCTGGATACGACATTGCGTTGACCAGACCTGCAGGGTAATACTGAGCCATGATGTTGATAAAGGTATGCCTTGAGACTTCCTCAGCGAGGAAGCGAGCTATCTGGCGCGTCTCATCAACGCATCCGGGCATGACAAGATGACGCACAAGCAACCCTCTCAAGGCAATCCCATTCTCATCAAACATAAGGTCACCAACTTGCTTATGCATCTCTTTGATAGCTACCTTAGCCACATCTGGGTAATCCTCAACCCGCAAGTATCTTTTGGCTTTTTCCTTCGTCCAGAATTTGAAGTCAGGCATGTAGATGTCAAAGACGCCATCAAGTAGCTTTATAGTCTCAAGGGAGTCATAACCACCCGTGTTGTAAACGAGTGGCAACTTTAACCCTTTCTCAATCGCTATGAGGAGTGCTTCAAGTATTTGTGGGACAACATGTGAAGGCGTTACAAAGTTGATGTTGTGACAGCCAATCTCTTGAAGCTCGAGCATCATCTCCGCGAGCCTTTGAGCTGAAACAGCTCTACCGTTACCCAAGTGACTTATGTCAAAGTTCTGGCAGAAGACGCATTTCAAATTGCACTGGCAAAAGAAGATTGTCCCAGAGCCACGCCAACCCCTCAGGCAGTCCTCTTCACCGAAGTGCGCAAAGTAGCTTGAGACCACAGAGAGCCTGCCAGTCTTGCAGAAGCCGACCTCATCTTTTAGCCTGTTAACTTTACATCTCCTTGGGCAGACTGTGCATGCTTCAAGCATCTTCAATGCTTCTTCAACTTTCGTTGCAAGCAAGCCATCCCTATAGCTGCGCAAATATGCGGGCTCAAAATCGCTCCCGCGAATGATAAAGCCTTCATACGATTTTGGAAGTTGCGCTCCCATTTCGTTACCCATCACCCTCCCACTTTTAAGCTCAATTCACTTTAAGCCAACGATATACCCTCTAACATTCATTTTGTGCTCTCAGTTGTGTCATGTGCTTTCACTTCTTCTTTGAGCTGCTTCAACCGAGCCTTGGCTGATTCCAAGAGATGCCTATACATGGTTGAATGCACAAGCCTCGGTGAATGCCTCAAAAACTCTACGAGGGAAGACACTGCTTCCTTGTAGTTCCGCTTCTCCTCATAGAGCTTTGCCATATGCAACCTCGCCAAGAGTGCCTCATCGCTGTTCGGATAGCGCTTGATGAGCAGTTTATAATGTTCAAGCGCCTTGTCAACTTTGTTTAGCTTTGAGAGCAGTTTAGCGTATGCCAAAAGCGCTTTTGGAGCATCTTGCGCTGTCGGGTGCTGCTCAAAAGCTTTCCTATAGGCATTCCCCGCATCTCCGTTCATCCCAGCCTTCTCATAGCACTCGCCAGCGCGATATAGAGCCGTCGCACACAAGTTCTCATCAGATGAGCAACTTTTGGCTGCATGCAAATAGCTATTGGCAGCTCCCCTCCAATCCTTCATGTTGGCGTAGCAATCGCCAATGGCTATCAGCGCCTTAACTTTCATAGCCTCGTCTTTCAACCCATCAAGTGATAGCCTAAGTTGGGCAAGCGCATCTGCATACCGTTTCTGTTCAATGAGCAACATTCCAAGTTCATACCTTGCCTGCGGTGCATACCGGCTGTTCGGAAAAGACTTCAACCCTTTGCGATACCATTCCTCGGCTCTTCTGTAGTCACCAACCTTCGCGTATGCTCTTGCACGGTAAAACTCATCAAGCGGTGTTAACTGAATCACCAGCAAGCCAATAACTAAAAGCAAACCCACAAGCAACCCTACGCTAACAATGTGCGAGATTATCCACATCGCCAGCCGAACGAGTATACGCAGGAGCGTGAACATGTTTTGCTCACCCACTGGGATGAGGTTGGAAAGACATAGACCTTTACCTTGGCTAATTTCTCAAACGGGATCGGCTTGAGCAAGGAAAGGTAACTATAACTTCAATCAACGCAAGCCAGATTGCTCCAAACGCTGTATATGTTCCTGTAGAAAAGTTGTAAGTTCGCCACATGTAAGTGGCTTGAGCAGAATAGGCACACCTACATTCTGCGCCTCCAAAGTTAGGCTACTTAGTATGTCGCCCGTAAGGAAAACAACCCTCTTTGCTTGCTCTGGTGAGCGCTCCTTTAGCATTTCGTATAGGCGTATGCCGTTTATATGTGGCATCCGTATGTCAAGCAGGATGATATCAAAGAATTCTTCATCAACGAGCTTAAGGGCTTCCCTTGGATCCGTCGTTGAAGCCACTTCATAACCGTATTTGCTCAATGCTTGTTCAATGAGCGTGCATATTGGCGCTTCATCATCAACGACGAGTATTTTACTACCGTGATGGCTTGGCGTTTCGCTTTTTTCTTCCTCGCCCTGCGGTGTAACGTGTTCATGTGCTATCGGCAATATCACCTCAAACTTTGCCCCTTTGCCTTCTTCGCTCCAGACATTGATCTTGCCACCCATCTCCTTGACATACTTGTGGACTATTGAGAGACCTAATCCAGTTCCCCTGCCAAGCGGTTTTGTGGTGAAGAATGGGTCAAATATTTTCTCCATCATGTCACGTGGTATGCCAGGTCCATCGTCTTCAACTTCAATTGCTACGTGTTTTTCATCAACACAGCGTAGCCTCACCTTTATCTTTGAGCCTTTCCCAGAGAGCTCAATCGCATCCTTTGAGTTTAAAACCAAGTTAAGCACAATCTGTTGTATCACTGCTTGATTAGCGAGGACCGTCGGCATCTTCTCATCGTATTCTCGCTCAAGGTTTATGCCTACTATAGCCAACTGTGATGCAATGAGCTCGAGCGCCTGATCGGTAACTGCTTGTAGGTCAATCAATTTAGGTTCTGTGTGCTCGCTTATACCGCGTGAGAAGGAAAGAAGTTTGTGAGTTATATCTCTTGCGCGCAACCCAGCATTGTATATCCTCATCAAATCCCCGCGCACTTCCTCTGGCAAGTCGCATCGCTCAAGTTGCAATTCAGCATATCCAATTATTGCGGTAAGCGGGTTGTTTATCTCATGCGCAACACCAGAAGCCAGCTCTCCAATTGATGCCAGCCGTTGAGTGAGCGTTATTTCCATTTCGTGCATCTTCTGGTCAGTTATGTCCCTTATGGAGACAACATAAAACTGCTTCCATTCACCCTCTGCAATCCATCTTGAAAGCCTGATGCTATACCATCTGCCGTTGTGAGTGGCTTCCGAGGCGAGCACCCGCTTTTCTTCATCCACCCTCGGTATAAGCTTATCCACACCAATCGCTTTGAGTGCTTCTTTTTCATCCTCCGAAATTGCGGCAAGTATCTCCTTTGCGACGCTGGTAATTGCGATGATGTTGCCATCTCTATCGGCGATGAGAATCCCCTCTTCCAACGCCTCAAGAGCTGTTACGAAACGAGCTTTCTCCTCAAGCTTAAAGCTAATCATGTTGCCCAACATTATTTCAACCTGCTCAATAAGCGATGAGAGGAATTCTTTATCGTCATCATCAAGTTGCTGATACACGTTACATGCAAGCCCAATAGTCCCAATAACATCTTCGCCAACTTGCAATACCCATGTTTGTATCCCGATCTCTCCCGAACCATCCCTACCGTTGCTATCTCGCATGATGTTGATTTTCACCTTTGTCAAATCTACCTTCTCATTTACAGCTCTCTCATAGCTTAGGACAAGCTGAGTTGCAAAGATGTTAATCCCCTCATCACTCACCCCATGCGATGCCATCAACGATATGAGTAAGTTTTCTTCAAAGTTAGTGAGCACCCCGAAGAGGGGGCATGGCAGCATGCCATACGCTACGGTTACGGTCTTATTGAGGATGTCTCTTATGTCATCAAACATTTGGACACTCTGAGCCAGTTCGTATAGCGCCCTGAGGCGAGCTGTGCGTTCTTCAACGAGTTCCTCAAGGCGCTCGTTCATACTCTTGAGGCGTTCGCAAGAAGTCCTTAAATCCTCAAAGAGTTTTGAACGCTGAATTGCAATACCAAGTTCGCTCCCTATGGCTTCAAATGTGGATAGCTCATCCTTTGCCCAATCAACCTTTTCATAGTATGACAGTGCGATAACGCCATAGACTGTATTGTGAGCCTTCATGGGTGCAAAAACACTACAGCGCAACCCCTTACGGATGAAGAGGTCACGATGCTCCGAAGTTGATGTAAGGTAGTTGACGATGCTTGGCTTTAAGGTTTTCGCTACAGTCCCAACATTGCCAACACCATAACTCAGCTCTTTAATTGCCTCCGCAAAGTCTTCCGTTATCCCTTTGTATTTAACTAATCTCAGCGTGCCATCTCTATCAAGCAAGTAAATACGCCCCACTGGTGCACCGAATGTCTCCATTGTCACTTCAAGCCCTCGTTCAAGTATCGTATCAAGGTCTGTAAGCTCGCTGAGCGCTGACACAACATGGCATATAGCTCCAAGACGCTTGTTCAACTTCTGTTGTATCTTGCGTTGCTCAACCTCTTTACTTATGTCCTTTGCGGTAACAACGATGAGCTTTGCTCCAGCGACTTTAATCTCGCTTACACTGACGATGACGGGTATGAGAGCCTTTGTTTTCGTCCTCAAATGCGTTTCTCCATTCTGTGGTAGTTCTTCATCAACGAACAGCTCCCTCAAGCTAAGCTGTAATAATTCCTCAGAGCCATACCCAGCAAGCTTTTGCACTGCATCGTTTATGTAAACTAACTTCCCAGACGCATCAGCTATAAGGATGAGGTCTGGCATATTCTCAACAAGGTTGTAGAGCCAATAAAGCCAAGAGCTTAAACGGTGGTGTGTTAGGGCAGCCAAAAGGAATGTGGCTACAACCGCTATAACAAGAGCAGCAGTGGTTGGTCGCATGTGCAGGTATTGGAGCCACACTCTAAGGCTATCGCTAAAAGTGATTGCGAGTGCAATCGCAAGCATCGTTATTAAGACAAGCAAGAGCCTCTCAGTGCATTGTAGTTTCTTAATGTGTTTCAAGAAGAAGGGGCTCATCTGGCATCACCCTGTTTGTAGGACTCTCCTTATGATAGCAATAAGGTCTTGAGGATCAAAAGGTTTTGAAATGAAGCAGTCTGCGCCCTCTTCCCAACCCCTGATAATGCTTGCTGGTGAGCGCTCAATAGTGAGCAAAATTACTGGTAGCTTTTTGAGCGACTCGTCGGTGCGTATCACCTTAAGCACGCTCCATCCATCAAGGAGTGGCATGTAAATGTCCAGAACGACTAAATCTGGTTTTCTCTTCCTCAGCAGAGTCAATGCTTGAAGACCATCAGAGGCTGTCATCACCCTATATCCCTCGTTCATAAGGCATATTCTAAGCAACTCTCTAACAGCTTCATCATCGTCAACTACCAATATAAGTGGCTCACAAACTCCTCTCACCTTTGGGGGATCTTCAGCAACGATTGGTTGAAATTGCCAATGCACGTCTATCCCCGCCTTCCCTGATTATGCTCGCTTCCACTTTCATTTAATGCCATGTCAACAGCGAATCTCAATAACAGGTGCTACAACTAATTATGCTATTTCGCAAATTTCTTGCACAGCCTTCACAAGTGCGAATATGTCTTCCTCGGTATTAAACGGTCCCACGCTTACTCTCACTGTCCCTGTGTTGAAAGTGCCTATCGTGCGGTGCGCCATCGGAGCACAATGTAAGCCGTATCGCACGATGATGCCAAAGCCGTTCTCAAGCATCATAGCTACCTCTGAAGGTTTAACGCCATCAATATTGAATGATACAACGCCAACCCTCTCCCTTGCATCCGTCGTCCCGTAAACTCTTACACGCTCAATCTTTTTAAGCTCCCGCAGAAGGGTTTGAGTTAGCGTGACCTCATGCTCTCTTATCCTTTCAACGCCGTGTTGCATTAAGAAATCCACTGCAGCTTTTAATCCAGCTATTGCTGGCAGGTTTAATGTTCCAGCTTCGTGCTTCTCTGGCATGGTTGGTGGTTGTTCCTCAAGGTGCGAATGGGAACCAGTCCCACCGTGTATCAACGGTTCAAGATCTATCCCCTCTCTCACATACAATCCGCCAATGCCTTGCGGTCCAAGCAGTCCTTTATGCCCGGTGAATGCCAACATGTCTATGTTCATTTCCTCAACGTCAATTGGCACTGTCCCAGCTGTTTGTGCAGCATCCACAAGCAAAGGGATTCCATATCGTCTCGCCAGTTCGCCCACTTCCTCAACTGGCAGTATCGTCCCGATAACGTTTGAAGCATGCGTCATCACTATAAGCTTTGTCTCCTTGCGTATGTGTCGCTCAACATCGCTCACTTTTAACTTCCCATAGCTATCGCACTGTATGACAGTTATCTCAATTCCCTTTGTCCGCTCAAGGTGTTTAAGTGGTCTCCAAACAGCGTTGTGCTCAACGCTTGTCGTAATGACATGTTCACCACCTTTCAAGAAACCTTTGATGGCAAGGTTCAATGCATGTGTAGCATTGTATGTGAAGATGACCCGTGAGGCGTCTTTGATACCAAAGAGTGATGCAACAAGCGTTCTTGCTTCATAAACAATTTTTTCAGCCTCTACAAATTGACTCCCAGAACCTCTCCCAACGCTAACACCTATGTTGCGCATACAATCAATCACTGCATGATAAACTTCCTCCGGCTTCGGATATGATGTAGCTGCATTGTTCAGGTAGATGAACCTTTTGTGCACGGTGCACCACCAACCGCTTAGGAAGCGAAGTGATAAGCACCTTCACATTGAGGTGGCTTTTCCCAAACAAATTATGCGTCCTCACAGCATGGCTTTGTCTACTGCAGGTAGATGCTCAACACCATACCTTTTGGCTTCGCTTCGCATTATCTTAATGAGCTCCAATGTTGTTTCTTCTGGCAAAAGCTTCGGGACATGCTTTGAAAGGATTTCCTCAACGATAACAGTGCACCTGTGCAATGTCTCACTTCTCCCTGCTTCCTCCCAAGCTTCCCTTGTCAGTCGGTCAATCGCTTTGGATGGGAAGAAAAGCTCTTCACGCATCCACATCAATGTATTTGGCGATGTGAGGAAGTGGTCACCTTCTTCTATCTCACCTAACAAGTCTTCTGCCATAACTTCGGTGCGCTGTGCTACACCGTGAATTAACCTTCTCGCCATGCCACAAATGTCATTATCAAGGACGAGCTTCTCCAAGCTCTGGCAGTTCTCAAATTCAATCATTCCAGCTCCTGCTATCACATTTACGCCCGTTAGTATTCCTACGAGCGTTCCGATAGCAGACTCAACACCAGCTTGGGCATCTAAAAGCTTTGCGTCGCTAAGTCCAAGGTAGCCGTGAGTTGGCAATCCGAGGTAACGCCCAACTTGCGCATACGAAGCTGTTAGCATTACAGCTTCAATGGCGCTCATAGCTACAGTGCCAAACCGCATATCAAACACACCAGGTGAGCCACCGTAAATTATTGGTGCACCAGCACAAGCTGTCTGATGGATAACTACCCCGCTCAAGTTCTCAGCTGTATGTTGCACAAGCGCTCCAGTCAATGTTACTGGCGCGCTTACGCCGATGAGTGGCATGGAGACAAGTTCTGCTGGTATACCATGCTTTGCACAATCAATGAGGCATTGTGCTGCGAGCTTGCTCCATTTAAGTGGTGGTGATGGACATACATCAAAAATTGCCAATGGCTTCTTGCGCAATTCCTCATCGCTACCGCGCACCGCAACAAGCATTTCCTTCATTGGTGCAAAGCCATCAATTGTGAAGGTGCCAGTGACAATCGGCTTACATGAATTTGTTAGCACGATGAACAAACGGTATCTGTCAGCGATAGCGTATGGCACATCGGATGGGACAACAGCAGTGCTTTGCAAGTCAATGTTCTTGAGGGCATCGGAGAGCTTTGCAATGTTAATTGCGTCATCGCTTGTTGCTCTTCTTATCCTGTTAAGCTTCGCATCAAATACATTCAGTGCTGCTGACCCGGGTGTGAAGTAAACATCTAAGCCACAGATTTGAAACGCTGTTTTCCCATCCCTGTCATAGAGCGTCACTCTGCTTGGCGCGCTCTTCAAGCACTTCAAAACCATTTCCTCATCTATGAATGCCCTCCTTTTAGCCATATCAACTTTGGCGCCAGCTTCATATAGCATTGAGAGAACACCTTCATGTTCAATCAGGATGCCGACCTTTTTCAGGACATCAATTGCTTCGCTCACAATTTGTTCAATGAGCCTGTCGCTGAGAAGTTTTATTGTTGGGCGGATGGGTGGTTGCATCTCTCAATCCCTCCGTAGTAGCTTTTTAAATGCGGTGTCAAAATGAAGCTTTCGTTCACCCCACCTACCAGCATTAAGATATCATGTAGCATAGTGATGGTTTTCGTGAGCAACTTTTGCAAGGGGAGTCTTGCGCATCATTAGCTTCAATAGGGTGGTTCGGAGCGATGTTGCTTAAGTCAGTTCAACGGAATATCGGTGTCGTATTCTCTCGCTGGCTATTTTCACTTATGCTTGCGCTCTTAACAGTTTTTGTTGACCAAGTGAGCAAGGCATGGGTATGTGCTTCGTTACCGCTTGGTAGCGAGAGAGCAGTCTTTGGTGGTTTATTTTACTTGAAGCATGTGCGTAACTATGGGATAGCATTTGGGGTTGCCAGTGGTCTTGGAGGTGTGTTGCTCTTCATATGCATTGTAAGCCTTGTTGTGTTTCTCATCTTTGCCGGGAGGTTGGCGTGCAGGCATCCAGCAGGCGTATTTGCCATCGGGCTTGTGCTTGGTGGTGGGTTGGGAAACACAATTGATAGGGTTTTTCGCGGGAGCGTTGTTGACTTCATTGATTTACGTATTTGGCCTATCTTTAACGTGGCTGATGTGGCAATCACTGTCGGCATCGTGTGTATCCTTGCACTATCATTGCTTTCAAAGCGCGCTCAAAACCCTTGGGGGGAAGGTGAGTCAGAAGGTGACAACGGAACCCGAGCAGAGTAAACACCCTGCAATGAACCAACTTTGTTCGTTATGCGCTATAATGGCTTTGGCTTAAAGCTGAACACTCAACCGGTGAGTTGAAAGCCATAATTTCCTAACGGTTTAGATTGCCACCAACACAAAATTCATGTTATCTCTCCCTGTTGGAGCTTATGAGGTAGGTGAAGTGCGATGGACATGCGCTTAATACAACAAGTTGAGCATCGTTATATGCGTAAGGACGCATTGCCTGACTTTAGACCCGGTGACATCGTGCGAGTAGTGACAAAGTATCTTGAAGGCGACAAGGAAAAGGAGAGCGTGTTTGAAGGCGTGGTGATAAGAAGGAGGGGCAGTGGCACAAGTGAAACATTTACCGTGAGGCGCATTGGAGCACACAATGTCGCTATAGAAAGGACCTTTTTCCTCCACTCGCCAACCATATTGCGTTTAGAGGTCATCAGGAGGCAAAAGGTGAGGAGGGCTCGTCTCTACTACCTGCGTGAACGCAAAGGTAAAGCAGCGAGGCTTAAGGAAGACAGAGTGAGAGCCGAAGCGGATAAAGCTCGCATGAAGGCAGCTAAAGACAAATCAGAGGGTGAACAAGCAAAAGCTGATTGAAGGTTCATCAACTCGTGAGTTGGCTTTACCAAGATTAAGCCTTCTTTATGGAAGGGGTGAGAAAATGCGCTGGGAGTGGGCATCCTCGCCTCTTCTATGGTGTTCTGTGCTCGCGGTGCTGTTCATAGCGAAGGTTGCTTTGGCTCTCACATCTTGGGACAGGTTTGAGCCAATACGAAAACAGCTAAATGACATCGTTGAGGCTCTTCTATTCGCCCTCGCGCTCGTGCTGCTCATCATACGCCCATTTGTAGTGCACGCCTTCCACATCCCATCCCTATCAATGAGCCCGACGCTTGAGATTAACGACAAGATACTCGTAAGCAAATTTGTTTACCACCTCCGTCAGCCGAGGCGTCAGGAAGTGGTTGTATTTGAAGCACCACCAGAAGCACTCGTTTTGAGCACTCGCCCAGATCAGTCAACCTACATAAAACGAATCATTGGCATACCGGGCGATATGATTAGGATTGAGGGGGGACGGGTTTACGTAAACGGTGAAGAGCTGAACGAACCTTACGTTAAGTTGCACAGCTATGATAACTTCCCGGACGATTACATTGGGTGGCTGAGTGACAGCAAGCTCTCAAAACATGTCGTAGTGCGGGATGGTAAGAAATGGGTTGTTGTGCCCAAGGATTGTTATTTCGTGATGGGCGATAACAGGGCAAACAGCTCCGATAGCAGAAGATGGGGCTTTGTGAGCAAAAGAAGATTGCAGGGGAAAGCCCTTTTCCGCTGGTGGCCAATCTGGCGCATCGGTTTGATAGAGTAGCTTGAGCAAAAACAAAATCGTAGGTGAGAGGTTATGAGGGTTGTTGTATTGGCATGTGTTGCCCTGTTGCTGTTCTCTCCTTGTTTTTGCATTGACCTTCTGACGAGGGAGATTGAGATACGAATTGGGCGTCAGGCTGCTGTAGAGATTGAAAAGGAGTATGGTGGGGTGGTTAGCGAAGGTGTTTATGTTGAAAGAGTCCAACGCATAGGCTTCAAAATCTCATCCGTGTGCCAAAGGAAGGATATTGCTTTTTCGTTCAAGGTGCTAAACAACGAGAAATGGCTAAATGCTGTTTCGCTCCCCGGAGGATATGTGTATGTCACAAAGAAGCTCGTTGAAAGATGCTCAACGGATGATGAGCTTGCATTTGTTATTGGGCATGAAGTGGCTCACATAGCGATGAAGCATGCAAGGAAGCAAATAAGCGAGAGACTCGCCTTGAGCATGGCTGCGAGCCTGTTTGCGGGTGACAGCGATGTAGTGCGAGTTGGCGTTGCCATTGCGTTGACGCTCCATGAACGCGGTTATTCACGCTTACATGAGCGCGAAGCCGACAAATACGGCACCATTTACATGATGCAAGTTGGCTACAACCCAATTGGGGCTATGAAAGTGCTACGCATGTTTATCAAGATGGAAAGCTCAAGGGACGACGCTATAACTCGTCTTCTGCGCACGCATCCTCATCCGAAGGAAAGACTTAAGTATGTTCGTGCTGTCATATCAAAGTATGGTAGCAAGTATGGCTTTGACTTGCAATCCATTGAGGAGCAGCTTAAGAAGGAAGAGGCACAGGAAGGTAAAAGGTGATGTGTGTTGCCACGCATAAAGCTTATCGCAATTGATGTTGATGGAACCCTTATTGGGTCAAGCAAAAAGCCAAGTGAGCGAGTCAAGGAAGCCATAAAGGCTGCGTTGAGCGCAGGGTGCGAGATAGTTCTATCAACTGGTAGAAGCCGTTATACGATGCGCCCGATAATGCATGAGTTGGATTTAAATGGACCTGTGATCCTCTTTGGCGGTGCTGTTGTGCTTCATTGGGGGAATGGTGATATTTGGCATCGTGTGCTTATGCCGAAGGAATTGGTGAAGGATGTTGTTGCAGTGATGAGGTCCTATGGCATTGGCGCAGTGATCATGGCTGATGGAACAGAAAGCGATTGTGTGGTTGCTGAGAGGCTTTTACCACCTACAGAACAATACATTCAGCGCAACAGAGAAAGGTTGGAATGGGTTGAAGACATGACGAAGGTAGTCCCATTTGAGCCAGCAACTGTTGCTGGGATCGGCAATGAGGAAGTAGCGATGAAATGTATACAGGAGCTGCGCGAGCGGTTTAAAGAGTCTCTCTCAATAGCTGTGTCATATAGCGTTGCATACGGTGGTTGGGTCGTTGAAGTGCATCATCGTGATGGCAATAAGGGCAAGGCGCTCAAGTTGGTCGCAGAGAAGCTCAGAGTAAAAAGGGAGCAAGTGATGGCTATAGGCGACAATTTGAACGACATTGACATGCTTGTTTATGCTGGGTTTAGTGTTGCTATGGCGAACAGCCCTGAGGCTGTTAAACAAATTGCGGATGAGGTCGTGCCAAGCGCTGATGAAGATGGCGTAGCTCACGCAATTTATAATTTCGTGTTGCAGGATACTGCTTGAATGCCTTTGCGATGGGGTGACAAAATTTAAATCAGCGCTATAGAACGCTTTTGGGGGTGGACTGATGTGCGTGTAAACTATCGTATCCTATGGTTTGTCGTATGCGTGCTCACTTATGCAAGTATTGGCATGACAGCTGATGTCGTTGAAACATTCAACGAGGCTTGCGAGAAGTTCAATCAAGGTGATTATGACGCTGCATTGAAGGGCTTTCTAAGCGTGCTTGAAGTTAACCCCGAAGATGTTGATGCGCTCATATATGTGGGTTTGATTTACCTCAATAAGAAGCAGTATGACCAAGCCATTGTTAGCCTTGAGAAAGCCGTGAAATTGAAAGGCGACCCGCAAATGCTTGCGGTTGCATGGAACAACTTGGGCTGTGCACTGCAGGCGAAAGATAGGCTTGATGAAGCCATAAACGCATACTCCGAAGCCACAAGGCTTAATGCTAAGATGAGTGAAGCATTCTTCAATCTCGGTAACGCCCTCCTGATGAAAGGGGTGCAAGCAGAGCGCCTCGGGGATGCAAAAGGCGCAGCTGAGGCTTATCAACAGGCTGTAAAGGCTTATGAGCAAGTGATAGCGCTCTTTTCAGCTCGGCTTGAGCAAAAAGTGGACGAGAAGCATCTCGTGGCAGCGATGAAGGACGCGCTTGCTATGCTTTCAACTTCCAAGTATGACCAAGCGCTTGAGCGCTTCAGAGCTATAGCGATGAGGCGATGTGATCAACCAGAGTTGCATAACAACCTTGGACATTGCTACATGCGCCTTGGCGCACGAGATAAGGCGATAGAGAGTTTTGCTCAAGCTGTCGGACTTGCACCACAAAGAGCATCTTACCATGCCGACCTCGGTTTAGCGTTGCTTGAACTGGGACGAGTTTCTGAAGCTATACCAGCGCTTGAAAAGGCTGTAAAACTCGGTGAGAGTTCACCTGATGTTAGCTATGCACTTGGACTTGCTTATGAGCAAAAGGGAAAGATAGCGGAAGCTGAAACTGCATATAAGCGTGCTACGGAACTTAACCCTCAATTCTGGGATGCACATGTGGCACTTGGCGAGTTGTATGAGCGACAAAAGGCATTTGATAAAGCGCTTAACTCTTATCTGCTTGCAGCTGCGCTCAAACCTCAACCGTCACTGTTCAACAACATTGGAAGCCTCTATTTCCATCAAGGGAAATACAACGAAGCCATTCAGTATTTCAGTAAGGCGCTTAAGGAAGACCCAAACTTTGTGATAGCTCGCCGGAACTTGGCTATCGCATACAGGGAGATCAAGGAATATGAAAAAGCAGCTTCTGAGTTGAGAGAAATTCTCAAGCTACAGCCGGAGAACATCGGGGTAAAAATTGAGCTTGCGGATGTGTTGATTGAGCTGAAGAGATACGATGAGGCAATGGAGCTGTGCAAGGATGTCTCAGCAAGAGACCCCAAAAATGCAGTTGTCAGGGTGCTTCTCGGGTTCATCCATTACACGAGGGGCAACCTTGGTTTGGCATGGGATGAGTATAAGCGCGCAACCGAACTTGACCCAAAAAACGCTGATGCTTGGAACGGGCTTGGAGCAGTTTATGAGAGACAGGGCAAGTTGCAGGACGCTGAAAAGTGCTATAGGAAGGCTCTTGAGCTGGATCCAAAACACGAGATAGCAAGGAGAAACCTTGAAAGGGTTAAACAGCGCTTAGAGGGCGGTTAGCCGTTTCGCTATTGGTCAACGAGAAAGCAAACATGAAAGCGTGTGCATCTCCTTCAGTGAGGTCAACATCTGTTTTAGCTTTGCGAGTCAAGCCATAGGGCTGTGTTAGCTCTCACCCTCAAGCTTGAAACCGAAGACACTTTTTCAGTATCTCGTTTCATCCGATGGCTTAGAATGTGCTACCTTTGAAGAATGGCTCTGAGTAGCTCATGGTATGATAAGTTAGGAGCTGTCTTGGCTACAAAAGAGGCGATGCAACAAATGAAACGCATCAGCGAGATAAGGAAGGTTGGGATCATAGCTGCGATGCATAAGAAGGATATTGAAACTGCGTTGCGCAAAGTTTTTTCATCGCTTGAAGCATGGGGTGTTGAGGTTTTGCTCCAAAGCGAGTGTGCCAAGTTGCTTGGCAAGATGAAACATTGTGTGAGCGATGCTGAAATAGCAGCTTCCGACATGATATTCTCGCTTGGTGGCGATGGATGCATGTTGAGTGCTGTAAGGATGGCAGTGGGGCATGGCACGCCTGTCCTTGGTGTTAGGGTTGGAGGGTTGGGATTTTTGAGTGAGGTTGACTGGCAAGATATTGATGAAGCTGTGGAAGCTATTCGCAACAACAACTATCTCATTGACCAAAGGAAACTTTTGCAAGCCACAGTTGAGAGGTGTGGAAATACCGTTTGGCTCAGCTATGGCTTAAACGACGTTGTTGTCTTGAGAGGTGCTCTCTCGCAAGTGCATATGTTTGAAGTGCGAGTTGACGGTGAATTGCTTATCTCTGAGTTTGCGGACGGCATCATCATAGCAACACCAACTGGCTCAACTGCTTATTCTCTCTCTGCTGGTGGACCGATAGTTGCTCCAGACGCAGATGTGTTGGTATTAACTCCTGTTTGTGCGCATGCACTCTATGTAAGGTCCATTGTCATGCCTCCTTCTTCGCGCTTTTCAATAAGGGCTATCGCAACAAAGGGCACAGAAATTGAAGCAGCCGTTATGGTTGATGGGCAGTTAACATTTGGGCTTTCAGAAGGTGATGTTGTCTCTGTAAGTTTTTCGGATCAAAAAGCCAACCTTGTCAGGCTGAGCAAGTTTCGCTTCATTGAGCGATTAAAGCAAAAGCTCAGATGGGGTTGCAGAGATGAAAACGCTACGGAGCGTTAGCAGTATGCAAAGCGATTTGAGGGGGCGATGCAGGACATGCTCAAACTCCTCAGGGTAAAAAACCTCGCCCTCATTGATGAGCTTGAACTTGAGATGAAAGAAGGGTTGAATGTGCTTACAGGTGAGACAGGCGCAGGGAAATCAATCATCATAAACGCAATATCGTTAACAGTTGGTGGGAGGTTTGATATTGAGCAAATACGCTCAGGCGCTGATGCTGCTTTTGTTGAGGCTGTTTTTGATTTGAGGAAACATGAGACAGCCCGCAAGGCTATAAGCCAAATATGCGATAGTGAGGTTGAGAGCTTAAGCATATGCAGGATCATTGAGAGGAGTGGGAAAACGAAATGCACAATCAATGGTCGCCCCGCGAGCGTCAAACTCCTCAAACAAATAGGCTCCATGCTCGTTGACATTCATGGGCAACATGAACACCAGTCACTGCTCCATCCAGAAACACATCTTTCATACCTTGACAAGTATGGTGGTGAGCACATAAGCAGCCTGCTTGAAGAATACCGCTGTTTGTATGATGAGCTGATGAAGGTTGAAGGGTTGAAGAAACGCATCATGAGCAGTGAGAGGGAAAGAGAACAACGGATTGATTTGCTTCGTTATCAAATGCGCGAGATTGATGCTGCAGCACTTCGTCCGGGTGAAGAAGAGGAGTTGCTCTCAGAGCGTCAAAGGTTGATTCATGCTGAGAAGCTCGCCGAGTCCGTTGGGCGCATAAAGAGGTTGCTCTGCGGGGATGAAGAGGTAGGTGGAGTATCCTCAATGCTCACTGATGTTTTGTATGAGCTCAAAAGGGCTTCTCGGTGGGATGAAAGCTTGAACGCATACCATAACCACATTGAACAGCTCCTCTATTCACTTGAGGACATCTCAATGTCCATTGAACGGTATGCATCAAAGATTGAATTTGACCCAAGGAGACTTGAAGAGGTTGAGGGCAGGCTTGCTCTTATCAGCTCGTTAAAGCGCAAATATGGTGACAGCATTGAGGAGATACTCACCTACAGGGATAGGATAGCTCAAGAGTTAGCTATGCTTGAAGCGAGCGAAGAGCATATTGAGGAGCTTGAGAAGCTTTCGCTTGAGCTGCGCCAGAAACTTTCGCAAGTAGCTGGAGAGCTTTCAATGGCTCGCAAAATGGCAGCCAAGGAAATGGAGAAAGCAGTAGAGCATCAGCTCCGCTCACTTATGATGGATAAAGCTCGCTTTAAAGTGTCAATCACCAATGAGGCTGATGAGGAAGGTTTGCAAGTTGGTGGTGAGAAAGTTGCTTTTGATAGGGACGGGATTGATCGTGTTGAGTTCCTCATCTCCCCAAACCCCGGTGAGCCGTTGAAGCCGCTTGCGAAGATAGCTTCTGGTGGTGAGATGTCAAGGATCATGCTTGCTTTGAAGGCTCTTATAAGATCAACGCACGATATACCAACGCTCATCTTTGACGAAATAGATGTTGGGATCGGAGGGAGCGCAGCGGAAGCTGTCGGGGAGAGACTCAAAAGCGTGTCCAAGTTCGCACAAGTGATTTGCGTTACTCATTTACCGTCAATTGCGTGCATGGCAGATGCACACATATATGTTGAGAAGGTCATATCACATGGTCGGACGCTGATAAAAGTTCGCCACCTTTCGTTTGATGAACGTGTGAGAGAGATAGCACGAATGCTTGCTGGAAGAAGGGTAACTGAGACAACGCTCAGGCAGGCTCAAGAGATGCTCCTTAGATACGCTGCATAGGCATGTTACTGGGCAAACTTGAAAGGTGAGGAGTATGAAGAGGGTTATAAAAGCACCAGCTCGCTTGGACAGGGTTACGAAGAACCTCGTAAAGAGATTGAAGCATGGCGAGATAGCTATCATATGCCATGAGGACATAGATATGCTTGCAGCGCGTGAGTTAATCAACGCAGGTGTGGTAGCAGTGATTAACGCACTGAGTTCAGCGACTGGCAACCTACCCCCTGATGGCGTAGCAACACTTATTTCATGTGGCATCCCAGTTATTGATGAAGTCGGTGAAAAGATTTTTGAGGTTGTGCAGGACGGTGATATAGTGCTTGTTAACACTTTAACTGGTAGTGTTGAGTGTAACGGTGTTGTCTTCAATGGGAAGCCTTTGACCGAATCAGAACTTGCGGTAAAGACAGATGCCTTCTCAAAGCGTGTTGGCGACATCGTTAAGGCATTTGTTGAGAACACCATTGATTATATCCAACGAGAAGGCGTTGAAGTTTTAACTGCTCGTGTTCCAGAGCTGAAGCTAAAGACGGACTTGGTTGGCAAGCATGTCCTCATAGTTGTTCGTGGGCGAGGTTGTGAAGATGACTTGAAAACGATAATGGCGTATGTAAGGGATAAGCGCCCAGTGTTAATCGGCGTTGATGGAGGGGCGGATCTGCTCCTCAAATTTGGCTTGAAGCCAGATATAGTTATCGGTGACATGGATAGTGTTTCTGACAGAGCTTTAGAGCTTGCGCGTGACATAGTTGTGCATGCATACCCAGATGGCAGAGCTCCCGGGATAAAGCGTATAAATGAGCTTGGTTTACAGGCAAGCGTGTTACCTGTTAGAGGGACAAGCGAAGATGCAGCTATGTTACTTGCGTATGCGGGTGGCGCAAGCCTTATAGTTGCTGTAGGGACTCATACGGGCTTCCTTGAGTTCCTTGAGAAGGGGAGGAAAGGCATGGCGAGCACTTTCTTGGTTCGCCTACGCGTTGGGCACTTGCTCGTGGACGCGAAAGGAGTAAGCCAACTTTATTCTGGCAAGTTGAAGCTATGGCATATTGCACTGCTTCTGTTGATTGGGGCAATCATCGCCTTGGTTGTTGTGAAAGTCTCACCATACTCACTTAGCCTCCTAAGAGCGATCATGCTTTGGTTCTTCGTCAGGCTGGAAAAAATTTTCAGTTTCATATTTTGAGCAATCGCTCCTAAAGATACCGAGGGCATGGCATTAATTGAAACATGGCGGTGAGCACAAATGGGATAGACGTCCGTTTCTACTACGCTTCGTTGGTTGTCATTTTGCTTTTTTTCCTTCTCGGGCTTCTTATAGGGATTGGGTTGAGTCGTCAGCCAGCTGTTGAAAGGCTTGCTGCACACATTGAGCAACAGTTGAGGCAGTATCGTGAGGAAGTAAACAAACAGCTTCAAACAAGGGACAGATTGATACGCTCACTCCAAGATAAAATCGTGTGCGAACAGCAAAAGATAAAGTGGCAGGAGCAGTTCTTACACACAATCTCTCCTATGTTCCTCAAAGGCTTGTTACGCTACAGGAATGTGGCTATCTTTATGACAGCACCAGAGAATGACGAAGCTTTTTTGAATGAGCTTAAAAGGACATTAAGTTCAGCCGATGCAAATGTTCGTTCTGTGACGCGATTTCGTGTAACAGCGTGGAGAAGCTCACCGGATGTTCTTTCAAGACTTGCCGAGGCATTTAGCATAAAGCCACAAGCCGATTCTGATGACTTGCAAACAGCTTACCAGAAGGCTTTGCTGAGGAAGTTCGCATCGCTGGTGAAGTTTGGAGACATAAACAACCAACTCAAAAGGTTTGTGCGTGCGGGTTTAGTGAAGCTCTCGGGAGATTATTCACATCCGATTGGAGGCGTTGTCATCATCAGCGCTATTAAGGGCAAGCGCTTGAGAGATGAGTTTGAAGCAATTGACCTTGAGCTCGCAAACTCGCTGAGGATGCTCGGGGCAAAAGTGGTGGTGTGTGAAACATCTCATGTTGAGGAGTCAATTATACCCATATGCCAGCATATTGGTGTTGCTACCGTTGATAACGCTGAATCTGCGATCGGACAAATATGCATCGCATACGCACTCGCTGGTTACCAAGGACATTATGGTTGGAAGGAAACTGCAAGGATACGCTTCCCAGAGATACGCATCGGGAACGAACAGTAGTTACATTGAGCATTACGGTAAGATGCCAATCGCGTTGAGGTGAGAAGTTTTTCATGAAGAGCGACCAAACTGTCTCCGTCATTATACCTGCGTATAACGAGGCTGGGAGGGTTGGGCTAACAGTTAGTGCTGTGTGGGAACTTCCGAATGTTTGTGAAGTTATCGTTGTTGACGATGGCTCTAATGATGACACAGCGAGGGAGGCGTTCAATGCTGGCGCGTCCACAGTTATACGGCTACCACGAAGATGCGGTAAAGGCGCTGCGCTTTTTGAAGGTGTTAAAGTAGCAAGTGGTGACGTGCTTCTTTTTGTAGATGCGGACCTGTGTGCGAGCGCCCGCAATTTGAAGCCACTCATAGGGCATGTTCTTGACGGAAAAGCTGATATGGCTATTGCTGTCCCATCAAAGATGGGGCAAGGTGGATTTGGAATCACAAAAGCATTTGCACGACTCATGATAGCACTTACATGCGGTTTCTTTGCTAAGGCACCGCTTTGTGGGCAGAGAGCTATAAAACGCCAACTGGTAAAACGCATGGGGCGTTTTGCTGACGGGTTTGGTGTTGAAGTTGGTTTGACAATTGATGCACACATGTTCGGTGCACGCATCGTTGAAGTCCCTTTGGATTTTGAACATAGGGTGACTGGGAGGACATTGAGAGGTTTCTTGCACAGGGCAAAACAGCTTCTGGATATAATTAAAGCATGCTTGCATCGGCTTCTCTTCAGACTCCTTCGCTGGAAGCAGTATACACAACACGCTACATGGTGATTGAATTAGATGCTAATGCCTTTATTCCTGTGCGTTGTAGGGATGCTCTTGCCGTTAGTGGTTGTCCCACTGGTTGTGTCTATACTGGCGCGATGTGATGAGCTGAGACGGAGGAATTTCCGCAATCAACCGGTTGTGACAGCTTGCGGTGTTGCGATATTTGCTTCGTTTGTCATTCAGTTTGTTTTCGTTAGCTTTGTGTGGACGCATATCTCAAATGTGTGTGCAGCTTTAGCGTTTGTTGGTGTGTGGTTTCTTTTGCTTGGGCTTGTTGATGATACTCTTGGTGATAGCATATGGCGAGGTTTCAAAGGGCACTTTAGCGCATTGTTTTTTGAAGGGCGCATAACGAGTGGGCTGCTCAAAGCAGTTGGCGGGCTTATTTGTTCGGTTATAGCTGTGCTTTGGTTTGGTGGTGGCTATTCGTTTATTTCGGCGACGATCGGGATTATGCTCATTTGCCTTTCCGCTAACGGAATAAACTTGCTTGATAAACGCCCATCAAGAGCTATTAAGGCGTTCTGGGTGTTGGGCATTGTTTCTATCGTTTTCTCGCGCCCCGAGCTCCGCATGCTACCTTCCATGCTCATCCTTTCAACGCTTCCATACTCCTACTATGACTTCACTTCAAAAGCCATGCTTGGAGACGCTGGCTCAAACATGCTTGGAGCAATCCTTGGCACATTCATATGGTTAGCCACTGCTACGCCGTTTCAAATTGCGCTTCTACTTATCTGGCTTGCATTGCATGTCTACTCTGAGAAGCATTCTTTGACCGAGGCAATAGCCAAGGTTAAGCTGTTGCGTTGGATAGATGAGCTCGGCGTGAGATGAGCATATCCTTTGCGTCAAATTCTAAATGAAGCGAGTATGAAGTTTCACGGGGGTATAGAGGATGGTTAGCAGATCTAACCTATGCTATTACGCAAGCGTGGCAATGCTCATTTTCGTGTTTCAGTTCGCTTGGGATACCTTTGGTGAGTCAAATGCACCCGTAGAGCATCCTACAAAGGTAAACTTATCGCATAGCTACTCCACTTCATCACGGCAAAGATATAAGTTGATTGTGAGTGCAGACGCAGTTATGGTGCTTGGTATACAACGCGCCCTTTTGCAGTTCAGTGCCAACATTGACATTGAGACAGCACTTAAGAGCAAGACGCGAAACGGTGAGATGATCATTGAATTTCGTGTGGTTGGTGGTGTAATGCGTCTTTTTGGGGCGGGCTGGAGGCAGACCGAAAGGGTTCCATCACAAACTGCCACGATTATGATGACACCTAAAGGACAGATATTAAGCATTTCTGGGCTGACAGATAGCGATGTATTTGAGGCAGCTGCTGGTCTTGATGTTGTCAGCTTAGCAATAGGCACGGTTTGTGTTGGTTTGCCAAATGAGCCTGTTAGTGTTGGTGATGCGTGGCATGTTGAACATCGCGTAAGTGATAGGCGCCCGATAGTAGCGCATACAAAGCTCGTCAAGATAAGCTCACCACTACCGCAACAGCTCGTTGCTCACATGGAAACGAGGTATGATATACCGATTGATTGGTTTCTGCCGAACGAGTTGAAATTGCTTTACAATGTGCGTGCACATCACAAGGGCGTTACAACGGTTGAATTCAATTGCAACGAAGGTTGTGTTGAGTCAGGTGAGGGAAGTGTTGAAATTGAAATGCAAATGTCAATCCCCATTGCTGAGTTACCTCCTGAGGTTGTTGCTTCAGTGGTGAAGCCACAGAACCCATTAACTCCTGAACAGCATGCCGAAAGAGGTGAAGCTAACGCCGAAGAGACCACGAATGAGTTGAATGAGGATGCTAATGAACCAGCCGAGGAAGAAGAAAACAAAGAAGGCAAGGAAGTTGCTGAAGAACAAAAGGAGCACAACATGCAAGCGTTTCCAAACGATGTTCCCTTCAACCTGACTATACGTGCTCAATTTCAATTAACACGCCAGTGGTGATGAGCAACGATGAGTAAGGTCTATAAGATAGCGGTCATACCGGGCGATGGTATTGGTCCTGAGGTTGTGCGTGAAGGTTTGAAAGTGCTTGAAGCAGCAGCTTCATCAACAGGGATGAAATACGAGCTTGTGCACTATGACTTCGGTGGGGAGAGATACCTCCGAACGGGGGAAATATTACCAGATGGTGTGATTGATGAGTTGCGCACTTTTGATGCGATTTACCTTGGTGCTGTAGGTCACCCAGATGTTCCTCCCGGAGTTCTTGAGAGAGGGTTATTGTTGCGCCTCCGATTTGAACTTGACCTTTACATCAATTTGCGCCCAGTGAAGCTCTATCCGGGTGTGTGGACACCACTCAAGGATAAAGGACCGCAGGACATTGACTTTGTAGTGGTGCGCGAGAATACCGAAGACTTGTATGTTGGTGTAGGTGGGTGGTTTAAGAAGGGCACACAGGATGAAGTAGCATTCCAAGTTGCCGTCTATACGAGGCGTGGAACTGAAAGATGCATTAAGTATGCGTTTGAGCTTGCGAGGCAGCGAAACAAGAAAAAGAGGGTGACACTTGTTGATAAGTCAAACGTGCTCACATATGGACATGAGCTTTGGTTGAGGACTTTCAAAGAGGTAGCGTCAAGCTACCCAGACATAGAAGCTGATCATGCTTATGTTGATGCATGTTGCATGTGGATGGTTAAAAACCCTGAAAGGTTTGATGTCATCGTTACGACGAATATGTTTGGGGATATCATAACGGACTTAGGTGCAATCATACAAGGTGGGATGGGTGTTGCAGCGTCCGGGAATATACATCCTGGAAAAACATCCATGTTTGAGCCAATACATGGCTCAGCCCCAAAGCATGCTGGTAAAAACATAGCCAACCCAATAGCTGCTATCCTCGCCATGCAGATGCTTGTTGATTTCCTTGGCGAACACGAGACTGCAAGACGAATCGAGGAGGCATGTGCCAAGGCTCTAATGAGTGGCAGGATAAAATCAATGGAAGCTGGTAAGATGGGCATGAGCACATCCGAGGTGGGTGATTTTATAGCGAGTTTAATTGAGTGAGAAGGGGGTGTGCAGGGATGAAGGTGCTTGTAGTTGGTTCTGGTGGTCGTGAGCATGCCCTCGTTTGGAAGATTGCCCAAAGCCCTCTCGTCAGCGAGGTGCATTGTGCACCGGGAAATGCTGGAATAGCCAAGCTTGCTAAATGTGTTCCCATAGGAGCTGAAGATATAAGCTCGCTTGCTGATTATGCTGAAAGAGAAAAAATAGACTTAACGGTAGTTGGTCCTGAAGCACCGCTTGCAGCTGGGATTGTGGACGAATTTGAAAGACGGAAGTTGCGCATCTTCGGACCAACGAAAATTGCTTCCGAGATAGAGGCAAGCAAAGCATTTTGTAAGCAGTTGCTTTACAAGCATGGCATACCAACAGCTCGGTTTGAAATCTTTGACAACCCAGATGAAGCATTGAAGTATGTTAAAGCACATGGAGCACCAGTAGTAGTTAAGGCGAGCGGTCTCGCTGCAGGTAAGGGGAGCATCGTTTGTCACACACTTGATGAGGCAATTGAAGCTGTTGAGAGGATAATGATTAAGCGTGAGTTTGGTAGTTCAGGGGATACAGTAGTCGTTGAGGATTATCTTGAGGGCGAAGAAGCCTCGGTGATGGTTTTCACAGATGGAGAGGTTGTCAAACCGATGCCTCCTTCTCAAGACCACAAACCGTTGCTTGATGGTGATATGGGACCAAACACAGGTGGCATGGGTGCTTATAGCCCAGTCCCTGCAATTGACGAGGCGCTCTTTGAACATATCATTGAGACGATCATAAAGCCAACTGTGAAAGCGATGGCACAAGAAGGACGCCCATACAAAGGTGTGTTGTATGCTGGGTTGATGCTCACCAGTGATGGTCCAAAGGTGCTTGAATACAATTGTAGGTTTGGAGACCCAGAAACACAAGCAGTTTTGCCACTCATTGATGGTGACATAGTGCCAATACTGAATGCTGTCGTTGATGGTGAGTTGGAGAAGGTAGAGGTAAATTCATCTGGCAGGTGTTGCGTTTGCGTTGTCATGGCATCGGCAGGTTATCCCGGGAAGTATGAGAAAGGGAAAGCAATAAGAGGCATTGAGGAAGCCGAGTCCCTCGGTGATGTTATTGTTTTCCATGCTGGCACGGCTTTGAAGGATGGCGAATTGATAACCAATGGTGGAAGGGTGCTTGGTGTAACAGCATTAGGGGACGATTTCGCTTCAGCTATATCACGAGCTTACGAAGCTGTTTCACTCATCTCTTTTGAGGGTGCCCACTATAGAAAGGACATTGGGTGGCGTGCACTCCGTCGTCTTGGGCTTGCATAAATGGGAGCAAAGCTCGGCAAGCCAAAGGGTTGATTTTTCAATTTGCACAGCTCTTAGCGAGCAACTCTTTTGCCTTATCTACAGCGCTTGCTGCATCTGGTGCATATCCATCAGCGCCAATCGAATCGGCATATTCTTGCGTCAACGGTGCCCCACCAACCATCACTATAACCTTGTCTCTTATGCCAGCAGCTTTAAGCGCTTCAATTGTATCTTTCATTGCTGGCATGGTTGTGGTGAGCAACGCTGACATGCCTACTATCTTTGCCTCGTGTTCCTTAACAGCCTCAACAAATTTCTCAGGGGGTGTATCAACTCCTAAATCAATAACTTTGAAGCCAGCACCTTCAAGCATCATTGCGACCAAATTCTTACCTATATCATGCAGGTCGCCTCTCACTGTCCCTATCACAACCGTTGCTAAAGGCTTTATGTCAGGGCGCTCTGTGAGTATAGGGCGAAGAACCTCCATCGCAGCCTTCATTGCACGAGCTGCAACGAGCACCTCAGGGATGTAAAACTCGTTGTTTTTAAACTTCTCACCAACAACCTGCATCCCAGCTATTAAACCTTCGTTAAGTATCCTAGCTGGGTCAACACCTTCGTCTAACGCTTGTTTTGTAAGCTGGACCGCCTTGTCACGGTTACCATTGATCACAGCCTCGGCAAGTTCGCTCAAGTTCACCATCACATCTCACCCCTCAACAGTGTTTTTAGAACCGTATCAATGATACGATTATAGCGCGCATCACAAGCCAAGCTGAGCGTTGAGTTCAGCTTGATATCCTTCTACCTCGCCATCTTCTACATCCTTTACCTTCACTGGTGAATTCAACCATGCTGATTCGTATACAGCCATGCAGACTGCTTGCGATTTATATCCTTCAACACCGTCGGTTTCAATCGGCTTGCCATAAAGCACTCCCTCTATGAACTCGTATAGTTCAATCGCCACAGTATCTGTTATCCCCATAGGGAACAGCGCTTCGCGCTCCTCATCAGTTATGCTCTCCATGAACTCGTTCGTGAGTTCTTCAAGTGTCTTCCTTGTGTTACGTCCATACAACCCTTCTTGTAGATCAATACAACCTTCCTCGCCGTATATAATGCGCATAGTATAGCTCCTTCCGGGTGCTGCGCTCGTCAAAGTCCATTGTGCTGGTGTGCCATCTTGGAATTTAAGCAAAGCCATCGTTGTGTCTTCAACTGTTATCTCAACTGCCCCTTCTTTCGTTTCTGGCTTTCTGTATCGCACAGGCATCAACCTCATGCTGAATGCAAAGACTTCGTCCACTTCCCCAATGTAGTAACGCATCATGTCCGCATAGTGGACGCCTCCATCAAGCGTCCAGCCACCACCTGCTATCTCTTTGTGCTCACGCCAGTCCCAATACCAAAGCCTTTCAAATGTATCAACCCAAAAGAGCATGCGTGGCTTCCCGATGAAGCCCATTTTCAAAGCCCACTTGATGGCTCTCTGTGATGGTGCCTTCTTGTAGTTCTCGGCTACTTGCAAAACTTTCCCATGAGCCTTCGCAGCTTCAATCATCTTCCTGCCAGCACGTAGCGTTATAGCGAGTGGCTTTTCAATAGTGACATGCAAGCCAGACTCAAAACATGCTATAGCGAGTGCATGGTGATCTCTATGTGGTGTGCATATGTCAGCAGCTGAGAGCCCCTTCTCAGCCGAAAGCATCTCCTCAAAATCCTTATAGGCTTTGGGACGCTTACCTTGAAACTCAGCCACCTTATCAGCCATCGCTTCTGCTCGCTCAAGCTTTATATCACATGTGGCAGCAATATGGAATTTCCTATATCCAGATTGCCAAAGCATTTGGTAGCCTCTGCGATGTGCATCAGCCATGCCACCGCACCCAACAATGGCAATGGCAAGTTCTTCTGGCATCGCTTTTCATCCTCCAAAGGGTTAAAATTCACTTCAACGGCTTGCTGACCAGAAGCTGCAACAGGATAGCCACAAAGCGCTTCCCGGGTTAGTAGCTCGTTTGGAGCCTATTCGTTGGGGAATATGAGGGTCTTCATGCCTACTCCTTGACGCTTGTATTCTAAAGCTCTTTCAAGTTCTTCAAGAGGCATGCGATGGGTTATCAACGGTTCTATCTCAATCAATCCACGCATCAGTAGGTTTAATGCGGTTTCAAAATCGTATCCCAAGCTGAATGCCCCTGTGATGGTTAGCTCACGCCTGTAAACTTCAAACGGACTCAATCGGATGTATGCGTCCCTTGGTGCAACACCGAATATGAGTATCCTGCCACCGTCCTTTGTGAATGTCGGCATCTCCTCAATGACATTTGCAGAACCAGTTGCATCTATTACCACTTCATAAGAGTTTGTATGGATTGCCTTGTCAGCTTCAATTTCTGAGCTTAACAAGGCTGTCAAACCGAGCGTGCTCGCAGTTTTGAGTCTCTCTTCAACTAAGTCCACAACCACAACTTCAGCTGCACCACGAAGCTTGCATAGCTGTGCGAGGAGGAGCCCAATTGGTCCAGAACCAAAAATGAGAACGCGCTCGCCAAAGCCCACATCTACTGCTTTTATACCGTTTACGCAACATGCCAAAGGTTCAACGAACGCCCCCGCTTCAAACGACATATCGCCGATTGAAAAAACATTTTCGGAACGCACAACACAATACTGTGCAAATCCACCATCAATATGCACACCATACGCAAGCATGCTTTCACAAAGGTTTGGACGACCTCGCTTACACATTTCACATATCCCGCATGAAACATTTGGTTGGATGGCAACCCTCTCACCAACAGAGATATGGCTAACTCCTTCACCTACCTCCACCACAACCCCGCAAAACTCGTGTCCCATTACGATTGGGTAGCTCGCTATGAACTCGCCCTCATATATATGCAGGTCAGTTCCGCAAACACCACAAGCCATTACCTTGACGATTACATCACCCTCATCCGCTTTTGGCTGTTCAACATCAGTGATAATGAGTTCCCTTGGCGCTTTAACTACTGCTGCTTTCATTCCATGTCACCTTTACGCCGATGTATTTGTAGGTTGCCGAAACGCACTTACTTTGGCGTCAGCGTGATACAGTCAATGCCCATGAAGTAGTTGGTTGATTTCTCATTTTTCCCGATGGTCCTAAACTCTATTGTGTGTTTCCCTTCGGACAGCTCAATGATGCCAAAGTTCACTTTGCCCGAAGGCTCAACTGTTGGGCTATATCCATCAAATGGCTTCCCAACAACTTTACCATCTACAAGCACTTCAACGATGCCATAATCTGGTGCTTTGGTAAAGTAAATATCCAGCTCATAGTTTCGTCTCTCACCGACTTCAAACTCAAGCACAACACGCAAGTTGAGCTCCCCAGGGCAAAAGAGTTGGTTTTCGTTGCTCCACCTCTCGGCTCCCCATGGCGACATATTCTGTATCACAGGGCGACAACGCTCAAACTTCAATATCTTGAGTTGCTCAGCTTCAATTGCACCCTCAACAAGAACCCTCACGAGGCGTATGTAATCAATACCAACTTCAAAGCCACCAGAGCGCTCGTCCTTTCCAACAATCTCGCACCGTAGCAAATTCGCTTCTCCTCCAGTTAGCTCAACACTTCCAAGTTGAATTTCGTTCCCGAGCCTTTCGGTATCAGCGTAGCAGTTTATTGGTTCTCCGAGCGCTTTACCCGAAACGCTGAAGCGGACGATGCCCCCTTTAGGGCTGTTTGTCATTCTGGCGTTCAAGATGAATTTGCCCTTCAATTCTTTCGGCAATTGCAATTCAACCCATCTGTTTGCCCCATCCGAAGCGATATGTAGTTGTGCCCATCCGCTCCATTCCATGCGCCCATCTTCAATGTTCACTTTAACGCCATCGGATGATTTAACTGGTAATCCTTCAGCCTCAATTGCTCTCCTTACCTTTGGGCTCTGGCGCAGCTCAAGTGCATCAAGGAGCAAATGCTTCTCTTTCACTTCAAGCTCTTGCACCACGATTTGCAGTCTTGAGATAGGTGGGCGCATCCTAACTCTGCCGAGCCTCAACATCGGAGAGTCAGCAAATGGCTTTTGGAACTCGCCGACTGCTTTACCATCAACAAGCACTTTAAATGCGGGTTGCTCAAGCCCCATAGCAGAGTGCAGGATAAGCTCATACACATCCTCTTGCTTTATCGGTATCAAGAGCGCAAACTCGTTTGTTTCCTTTGATGGAGCGAACAAGATAGCTCTATCACCCGATAGCTCCACTCGCGTCTCTTCCCCGCTCACTATCTTGATGCCTTCCTTAGCTTCCACTTTCACATCCTCAAGCTCAACTGCACCTATTATGCGCTTCGGTATCGGCAGGCGTTGAGAAACTTCAACAGGCTTGAAAAAATCGCTATGTGGTTCAACCTGATACCAATATGCAACGCTCGTGTAATCCTTGTCTGTGTCGTAATTCTCAATTGTGAAGCGGATTGATTTGTAAAACGGTATAGCATCAGCGATATGCCATCTATAGACGCTTGTCTTACCAGCGTGGTCTGGGCGCTCACGTAGTATGCAGCCATGTAGTGGATGGATGAATGGTCTAAAGCCCCACGCATCACCAAAGTAATCTTCGCTACCTGTTCCAAATATTGATGGGAAGGCTTCACCATCAATCCATACCTTCTCGTCGCCTTCACCCCACCAACCGGGTTCTGGGTTATCAATGCTGAGCGACGTGCCAACATATTTTCCAACACCCTTAGCCTCCAAGAAGGGGTAATCAAAGGTCTTGCATGGTGCTTCACGGCGCCACTTGGCATGGAAGTAGCCTATCATTTCTGGTAGTTGCACATCTCGCTCGCATTCAATGGAGAACTCCACTACCACTTCGGCTTTCCCTTCGTTGAGCAGTTCAATTCGTGCTCCCTTCTTGAACGGCATCGGAAAATAGCAATATGCTCCTTCACCTGTCACGCCCATAGGAAGCGATGTATATTCCCTAAAGCCAAAACCACACCCAAAGAAATCACCAATCGGACACCATATGCTTGGTTCTTTTTCATCGTCCCAAAATGCCATAATGACCAGCTTGCGATAAACCAACATTTCGTTTGATTCAACCTTAAAGCGCAGCGAACGGATTATGCCAGGTCCAGCAAGTTGCGCTATAGCGTGGCGCTGTGATGGAGCAAGCTTAAGCTTACCTGTGATTCGTTCAACCTTCACATCCTGTGGATGCGGGTTCTCACCAGAGCGCTTTAGGACTTCAATCACCCTTTTGAGAGCTTCCATCTCTTCTTCTGTGAGGGGCAGCCTGAATGTTTCAATTTGCCAGTCCTTTGGAAATGTCACGTAAGTGATGTGATAATATTGCCCGTGCGGTTTATCTGCGGTCACTTTACATCGCTTTGCGAACGGTATAGGAAGATAGCAATTTGCACCCCTGCCATGATAGCCACAGAGTGGCGAGAGGAATGGCTCAAAGTCACCTTTGAAAAGCTGTTGGAACTCAAACTCAAGTGGCTTCTCAGCATCATCAAGGTAAAAGCGTATTTTGCCCTGTGGGTTTGCAGACCATATCCTAACGATGCATCCACTCCCTTCAATTTCTGCCATCACAGCTTCACCGTTCTCTTCAATCCGCAGGTAATTCCCCCAGTCCTTGTTAGCACCCCAGTTTGGTTCGTCTGGCGATTTGCTTGCCCTGTCATAGCTTGAAAATTGAGCGCACTTGACACCCTCCTCAATCAACGGCAGATTCCTTAAGTCCACGATGCGCCAGAGCATATCAACAAACGATATCTTCCGCTTAACCTGTTGAGCATGGAGTGGAAATGCGAGAAGGTTAATCAACACGAAGGCAGATAGAAACAACCACCTCACCTTGTTCATTTCACACTCACCTTTCTCACAAAGGAGTTGAACATCGCATGTTAACCGCTTTCAAACGAGGCTAACTGGCTTGCCAGTCTCCATTGATTTGTTTGCTGCGAGTGTTACTTCAGCCGTTTTCACGCCATCGGCATATGGTGACTTTATTAGGGAAGCATCGCCCGTTAGGAGGGCTTCAATAAACGCCCTATCCTCAATTTCAAAGATGTTGGGTTCTCCAGCTACCTCAATTATGTCTTCCCCGACGCGCATTATGCGGGCTCTATGTTCCCAGCCTGTAAACAGCGCCGTCATCTTAGTCGCGTAAACACTGAGGCTGACGCCACCGCCACCTGCATTCGCAGCACAGCAAGCCCACAGGTTAGCCACTGCCCCATTTTCAAACCTCAAGTTTACAACGCTTGCATCCTCAATTGTGTAGTTAGGTGGCACATCTTTGTTTAGCCCCTTCGCTGCGAAGGCATGCACCTCAACAACTTCACCAAACAAAAAGCGTGCCAAGTCAACTGTATGTGTCACCTGCTCATGAAACTGACCGCCACTCTTATCCTTTTCAACCCACCAGCGCCAAATCCCTGCTGTCGGACGAGGTGTCCCACCAATCCATCCCCCAAGCAACAGTATCGGCACATCGTCCTTAAGCAACTCACGCACCATGCCAACACCACGCCTGTATCTGTTCATGTAACCGACACTCGTCATGAGACCTTTCTCCTCAACTGCAGAGGCTATCTCCCTTATAAGTCCGATGTCAAGCCCAACTGGCTTCTCAACAAAGAACGGTATTCCAGCTTCAACAAGCTTTAGCTCAATCCCGTGTGCGTAAGGTGGTAGCCCAATCCAAACGGCATCAAGCTCAACTTCCTTTATCATCACCTCTGCATTGTCAAAGGCTTTCCCGCCATGTTGCTTTACTGCAGCGGATGCTCGCTCAATATCTATGTCGCAGAATGCAACAAGCTCAACCTCAGGTATGGTTTTCAAAGCGTTCATATGCTGTTGCGCGATACCACCACACCCTACAAATCCAACTCGCACCTTTCTCTCTCCCATCACATCACACCTCCATGAGAGGTTCTTGAATCATCTCATAGCGATATTTTGCTTGTCTAAAGCCACATTGTAACACCATGCCATCCTGTGTAAATGCATACTGCCATGAATTTACAACTTGGCAGTGTTGTGAGCATTCTGATTGTAAGGATGGCTCTTTAGCCTGCCTGAGGCTTCATTCTCATGCCTGCCGAACCAACCTTTAGGTGAGAGGGTGCAAGGATGATTCAAACCGTTGTGTGGGCTGGTGAGTCTCGCTGGGTCAAGCGCTTTGCGATTATCTTTTTGAGCCTGACATGGCTACCATACTTTATCGCATTTCTTCTAACACCACCACACATGAGTTATATGTGGCTGTTGGGAAACCCCGATGACCAAAATGTGCACCTAATGTGGGCGAGGCAGGCTGCTGATTGTGCATTCGGTTTCAAAGACCTTTACACAACTGAGAAGCACCAAGGGATGTTCTTTCATTTGCCTGCCTTCTTCATCGGCAAATTGCATGCTGTAACGAAACTCCCGTTACATATGCTCTATCAGGTGATGCGCACCATCGCTGTCTATGTGCTTCTTATCTACGCTTATAAGCTCGCATCATTCAGCTTTGAGCAAGTTGAGATAAGACGGGCATTTATCCTCTTCCTATGTTTCTCCTCTGGCTTTGGATGGCTCTCATGGGTTTGCAGAAACTGGCTTGGCTTAAATGCTCCACAGCTCGTTGATTTCAGTGAAGGTCTTGTTATGCCAGAAGCTATCACATTTCTTGCTGTGCTTGTTGCACCTCTCACTGCGCTTGGAATTGCCATGCAGGTGTTCGTTATAACTTCGCTCACCTCATATGCTTTTGAGAAAAAGCTGTCCCAGCTTATATTGGCTGGGTTGGTCTCGTTCCTGCTGGGCAACGCACATACTTACGCAGCTATAACAATGCTCATCTTTCTTCTTCTTTGGTGCCCCACGCATTTGATATGGTCAATAGCACTTTGCGGAATTTGGAAAGCACATAACATAGGGCGTGAGGGTGAAAGTTTTCAAAAGCATCTAACTTGCATCCCCTTCGTTGTATCCATTATTGTCGTCGTCATATGCGCCTTAATTGGCATGCTCCCACAATTGTTTGCCTTTATGGGTGACATAGCGTTTAGGGAGAAAGCGCTCACTCCAACGCTCACACCACCGTTGAGTATACTTACTGCAAGTTATGGGTTTCTTGTGCCTTTGTCTCTCATCGGTTTAGTCTTTGGGGTGATGAACAAGTGGCGCATGCTACCCATGGTGATTGCTTGGCTGTTCGGAACGCTCATTGCGATCTACTTGCCCGTGAGCTTCCAAAGGAAGTTGATTGAAGGCTTCCATATACCTTTATGCTTGCTTTCTGCTTACGCTGTATCGGGAATTTGCTCAGCCATCGCGAGGGCGCTGACACGGAGAAAAAATGGGCTCACCTATGACCCAAGTAAAGTCATTTATGTTGGTGCGACAACTTTAACACTGCTCATGTTTCCATCCAACGGCGCATATATCTTGTTGAACATGCACTGGCTTTTAAAAAACAACATCCTTGCAGAACGCCTTCTACAGCCACCTTATTACCTTACGCATGACCAACTCCGCTTGATGAATTGGCTCAGGGAGAACACAAACCCACATGACTCCGTTTTATGCAGCCCGATGCTTGGCAATTACATACCACCGCTAACTGGTAGGGCTGTCTTCATTGGGCATTGGGCTGAGACATTGCACTTCATTAAAAAGCTTCGCATCGTTATGAGCTGTTATAGATGGGAGTGGAAGAAAGAGCAGTTGGCTCTTTGGCTGAGCTTGGTAGGGGAGCATAATGTGCGGTTTGTTGTGGTGACGGATTTTGAGCGTGGCATCGCTGGTGGCGATGTTTCACTGCCCCCATTTTGCAAGCTTGTGATCAAGTTTGGTAATGATGCTATCTATAATGTTGATGTTGCGTCGCTTGCTTCAATCTCTATCAAGCTTGAGCAGTCACAGAAAGTTGGGCATGGAAGGACAAAGTGATGGACTATGTTCAACCGTTATAGACACACTGTTTTCTTGGCATTGCTCGTCATAATTGCAGTTGCGCTCATCCACAAAGTTTTGTTCTTCGGCAAAGTGCTCCTTCCAGCTGACCTATTGCTTGTAATGACACCTTGGCGATATCACGCAAAGGAACTCTTCCCAGAGTTTGTGAGGGTGCACGCACCGTTGCTTGATGTGATACAGCAATACTACCCATGGCGCAAGTTCTATTCCGAGAGCTTAAAAGAAGGAGAACTACCCCTTTGGAATCCATACATGTTCAGCGGGGCTACTTTTGTCGGGAACGGTCAGTCGGCTATATTTTATCCACTCAACCTTCTCTTCGTTTTCATGCCAGTTGATGTTGGGTTTGGTTGGTTCGTGTTAATCCACATGCTTATAGCAGCCTTTGGCACATACGCGCTACTTACACTGTGGAGGGTGCACTCAGCACCTGCCTTCATCGGGGCTTGCTCATTCATGCTTTGTGGCTTCTTGGTAGCGTGGCTCAATTACATCACGATACTATGCACAGCTGTATGGCTCCCGGTTTGCGTGGCAGTGTATGAGTATAGTTTGAGGCGCTCAGAGCAAGGACGCTCAATACCTCATATTCTTTTAGCCGCGTTCCTTTCATCTTTACCACTGGCGTTGTCAGCGCTCGCAGGTCATATGCAGATGGCTTTCTATGTTTGGTTTTCTTTACTCATTTACGCACTCGTTAGATGTATTCAAGCTTCGGTGTGCGTTCGTGAAAAAGGTTTGCAGTGTGTTGTTGAGGTGGCAGGACAGCATATACTGTTTTTCATCTTCTCGCTTGTTTTTGCGTTGATGCTTTCATCACCGCAGTTGTTGCCATCGCTTGAGCTTTCAAGGATGTGCACTCGTGCAGGTCGGTTCAACTATGATGCTGTGCTCGCAAACAGCCTTCAACCAGAGCAATGGATCAGGTTAATCGTTCCCAACTTCTTCGGCAATTACAGGGATGGCACACATTGGAGTCCGTTTGAAGTTTTCAACTTCATTGAACGAACTGGCTATGTTGGCTTGTTACCACTTTTGCTTGCTTCAATTGGGTGCGCATTTAAGCACTCACTCCGCTTTTTCGCCATTTGCATCTTCATCATCGGTTTTATGCTCGCTACAGGCTCCCCGATTTATCTACTGCTTGGGATGTTGCCCGGCATACAACAGATGGTTGGTGCTTCAAGGGCTTTGCTCATGTTTGATTTCTCAATAGCTTTACTTGCAGCTCTGGGCGCACAAGCTATTATCTCAATGCGTAATGAGCGTTCATTGGAGCGCAAAAGGATACTACGCTTCATCCTCATGCCATGTGCTATATCCGTGGCTTTGATGATACTTTCATGCGCTTACGGCATGAGTTGCTTTTGGGATGTTATAGCCACATCGCCACTTGCAGGCTATGAACGATGGCAGCTCTACAGGGCTTCCATCTTGCTCATCTTGAGTTGCTTCGCTATCGCCTTTGCCTTACACCGTTTAACTGCAAAATTATCATCAGCGGTGATGATAGCGCTTGTGGTTGCAGACCTATTCTCATTTGCGTATGACCTCAACCCATCTTGCGATAGGCGCATGGTCTTCTTTTGGACTGACTCCTTGCGCTGGATAAGTGAACACATTGGCAGACACCGTATTATGGCTATCGGCACAGACGCAATAAAACATTGGATGCCTTCAAACACGCCTATGGTCTATAGGTTGAGAGATGCACAAGGCTCTGATTCGCTATGGACTATGCGGTATGCTCGTTTCCTAAAGTGCATTGATCCAGACCTCCCCGGCTTCTCGCTTGATAACTTAGATTCACAACTGCTTGATCTGGTGTCGGTGAAGTTCTTCATATCTGGCGCACCAATTGAGCACGCCAAGAAGAACATAAAAGAACTCCAAGCTTCAGACATGTGGCTGTATGAAAACTTGGATGTCTTTCCGAGAGCCTTTATGGTGACAGATTGGTTGATTGTAGATTCGCCACAGCAGTCCTTTTCACTTGTTTGCGAAGCTGATAGGCATCGTATCAACCTGATGGATAAAGCCATTATTGAGCTACCTGAACGGTCAAAGCAGTATAAGCTCGCCTCACCAACCACAAAACATAAACGCGGCAACGTCACAATTGTGCTTGATGCACCAAACAGATTGATGCTTGATGCTACCTCTTTTGGGACTCAGGTGCTCGTTATCGCCGACTCTTATTACCCAGGTTGGAGAGCATATGTTGATGGCGAGCACAAACCGCTGTTCATTGTTGATTATGTGTTCAGGGGTTTGTTCGTGCCCTCTGGAAGACACATCGTTTGGCTTTCGTATGAGCCAACATCGGTGCTCATAGGTGTCTATACTGCTTGTGTCTGCATGTCCATGTTTGTTGGCGTCGCTGTTTTGCTCCTCTTACGTAGGTATCATTCATCACAACCAGCGATGTAAGAATTGGAAAGCCCCCTTCCCATAGAACATGTGCTCGCCTTCAAATATCTCTAACCCAAGTTTCTCGCTTGCATTGAAGACCGAGTAGATTTTACTCAACCGCTCGTAGGAACGCATTGTTGCCTCAACAGGGAATATCGCATCCTTAGTGCCAGACTCAACGAACAAAGCCCTCGGCGCAATCAAGCCAGCGATATCCCACATCTCTGCAAATTTAAGGATTGATGGGATATAGTTGTCAATGCAGTGTGGTATGCTCATGATGCTATCGCCGAATGTGTTGAAGTAACCACTCACAACAGCCACTTTAATCCTTTCGTCAATTGCAGCTGCAAAAAGTGCGGTTGCACCACCACCAGATATGCCCATTACAGCTATCCTATCGCTTTCAATCTCCTCCCTCATGTTCAAGTAATCAATTGCCCTTATGACATCGTAAACGCGCCATCCAAGCATGGTCTCGCCGAAGAGCAGAGCTGCGCCAGCAGCAGGCTGGCACGATGAAGTTTCTGGTGATTGACTTCGTGCCCTTTCGTCACGCCTATGCCCAAAACCAAGTTGCTCAACAGCAAGCACTGCGTAACCGTGTTCAACACACTGTAGCGCAAAGTCCATTTGGTATCCAGCGTATGTCTGACGGATTGTCCCATCAGCGTTTATACCAACTATGTCATCAACACCTCTGCCGTGACCTGGTAAGCATATAACGCATGGTAGAGGTATACTTGCGCCTTCTGGCAAGAGGAAGTAAGCATACACTGATAACTCGTCTCGGCTCTGGAAGACGACTGTCTCACGTTCATACCTCACAATATCACCGCAAGTGTTGATAAAACTTAGTTTCACCTTTTCAAGCTTCCTCGGGTTAAGCTCGCACTTCCTCTTAGGGAAACCACCAAGCAACTTGATCAAGCGATTTCGTAGCCTGCGCTGCCATTCGATGGCTTCATCAAGCGATGTAGCGCTGAATGAAAGCCTTCTTCTCTGACGCTTGTAAAGGGACATCGTGAAGGCAAGTGTATCAAATTGTTTATCTTGTAGCCCCTTTTCACTTCCCTCGCTCATCGTAGCTCACCACCGTAAGGTGTTTTTCGTTACATTTTGAAGATAGCGCAATCTGAGAGAGCAATCTTCTCTCAATATGTCGCTATGTGAGGTGAGAGGCGTTGCAACTGGATTTGCTATCCAAAGTGAGTTTGCTACCGCTCTTTGGATTGTCTGTGCAACTCTTCAGCTCGCTGTGTGTATACCTTCTCGCTCAACCCTTCTTCCGCACGCTCATGAAGCGAGTTGGCGTGGCAAGCATGCATAGCTTTTTCAAGCTACTCGTGGACATGCTTCCGATGGCTTTTGCTTCATGTTCTGCCAACCTGTTTTCTATCGTTGCAGAACCGTATGAGTTTGGTTATCTGATGCCATATGGAACTGCGCTTCTATGGCTCTTGTTTGTTTACATGTTCGTTGCAAGATTGATGCGATTGTTCCTGCCGATTGAGATTGCAACGCAATATGAACTTATGCTTTGGCTTCCTGTAATGGTTTTAATGTCGCTCCTTTACTTCGTTGGGGCACTACCAAAACTTTTTGAACTCCTATCGCACCCGTTGCTTCGTATTGGAAAGAATGAAATCCCAGTTTCATCGCTCATCATAGCTGTGGCTGTTAGCATCGTTGCAATTTGGTTCAGCAATGTCGTTTCAAACAGCGTCCATAAGTCAGCGCTGATGCGCTACGAAATTGACGAGCATATAGCCTACATTCTCTCGCAGTCCCTAAGGGTTGGCATTTTGGTGGTCGGTATGTTCTTTGTCATTGACACGCTCGGCATAGATCTCTCCTCGCTTAAGTTCTTTGCTGGCGGTTTCGGGGTTGCACTCGGCTTCGGTATGCAACAGATAGCCAACAATTTCATAAGCGGGATGCTCCTCATCATTGAGAGGTCTGTGCGCATTGGTGATGTCATAAGCGTTGCTGGTCAGCTCGGAAGGGTTGAACGAATAACTGCGCGCTCCACCACAATATGCACGCCAGATGATAAGCACATCATCATACCGAACATGCATCTCCTGACGATGCCAGTCATGCGTATAGCGAAGGACAGCCCCTTCTGCATTCAGCTCTCCATAAGCACAGCTCACCCTGACGATTTGGATAAGCTTCAGGCGCTGTTATTAAGGGCTGTCTCAGAACACCCAAGGGTAGCAAAGGAACCAGCGCCAGAGTTACGGCTTACCAAGTTTTCCTCTGACGCAGTCTCATTTGAGCTGTCCGTCTGGGTTGAAGCTATCGGCAAAGATGCGTTGCGAGTTGAGAGTGAGCTATATAGGAGGCTCTTTGAAGCCGTCAAAAGCTCGGGTGTAGGAATCAAGTGAGCTTGTTTTATTCCTCGTTGTGTATCCTTCTCGCTTCCTTCCAAACCTCCTTCAAGTGTGCTCCTATGAGGGCTGCGAAATAACCGGCACCAAATCCGTTGTCAATGTTGACTACAACAAGCCCCGGAGAACAGGAGTTGAGCATCGTCAGAAGCGCTGCAAGACCTTGGAAGCTTGCTCCATAGCCAACGCTTGTCGGGACTGCTATCACAGGTTGCTTGATAAGACCAGCAACGACACTTGGCAATGCTCCTTCCATCCCAGCAACAACGATCACAACATGAGCATTTTCAATCGTTTGGCGGTGGTCAAGGAGACGATGTAGCCCAGCTACTCCAACATCGTATATGCGGGAAACTTGCATGCCAAAAGCTTCTGCGGTTAAAGCTGCTTCCTCTGCAACGGGGAGGTCGGCAGTGCCAGCTGATAAAACCACTGCCTTAGGAGTGAACTCTTCCCTTGTTCTGTTTTCTTCCTCCTCTTTTGAGCGGACGATTATCATCCGTGCGAGTTCATGATATTCAGCGTGCTGCACAACTTCCTTCACTGCTTCATACATTTCCTTCGATGCCCTCGTTGCGAGGACTTTCCCACCGCGAGACGATATGGTAGCAATGATTTGTTTAACTTGTTCAGCCGTCTTACCTTGGCAGAAGACAACCTCGGGGAAACCGCGCCTTAACACTCTGTGGTGATCAAGTTTTGCAAACCCGAGTTCCTCATAAGGCAAAGCGCGAAGCTTTTCAAGCGCTTCATCAACGCTTATCGCATGCTTATGCAAATCTTCCAACACCCTCCTAATGTGCTCTACAAGCATCGCCCTCCCACCTATCGCTTTCCTTGTTTTAACTATCCTTTGCTTTTCATCTTCTCCTCAAGCATCTTTTTCAAGCGCTCGTAGTTACGCTTTACAACTGCGTCTTCTGGTGCTTCGTTCAATCTCTCACGCCATACCCTCAATGCATCTTCTAACCTTCCAACTCTTTCGTAAGCTTTAGCAAGCGCATGCTTCACCCAGAATGGTGCTGGCAACGCTGAAGCAATCTCATACCATTTGACTGCCTCTTCAAACTTCTTGTGACGCGTCAGAATGAAACCGATGTCAAACGGGATTTGGTAGGATGACTTGTTTATTTTGAAGCCGTTCTCAAGCAGTAAGAGCGCCTCTTGTGTTCTGTCCATGCTATCAAGCAACCATGCTGCAACACTATACGCCTCAACGAAGTGAGGATCAAGAGCAATGCTACCGTAATGCATCCGCACAGCCGATTCATAATCACCGATATGGAAGTAACGGTCGCTCATCAGCCAAAGTATATCCACAGCTTGATCACGAACTGTGACTGCATCATGAGTGTAGTGTTTGAAAGAGGGTAAGAGTGGCATGTAGCTTCTCGTTGCATGCCTATGCTTCACTTCGCCACTTTGTTCACACATGCCGACAAGCAAAACACAAAGGGCAAAGGGAACAAACCAAAGCGCTGGAATGAACATTGGCTTCCTCATGTTTATCTTACCTCCGTGAAATCGCTACACCTTACTTGCCTTACCCTTAAGAGTTCTCCGAGCGGCATGACTTCATAACCAAGCTTCTGCAACCCATCAAGCAAGTATGGAAGCACATCTGGGCTTGCATCCATCCCGTTGTGCATAAGTATGATTGAACCCGGTTTAACAGCATTGAGCATTTTAGCTGCTATCTGTTGTGGTGTTCCACGATGCTCACCGATGTTGATATTCCATTTAGCGCATAAGTAGTTCTGTTCCATGAGAGTTGAAGTGAGGGCATCGTTTATCCCACCGCCCGGTGGACGAAACAAAGTTGGATGGATACCACAAACCTCCGAGATGAGTATGTCAGTGAGTAACAGTTCACATTCAATGTCGTTTTTGCTCAGCATGCGTGCGGGAGTGTGTGAGTATGAATGGTTTCCCACCTCGTGTCCAGCATTAACTATAGCCTTAAGAAGCTCAGGATATTCTTTCACCATCTCGCCAACAACGAAGAAGGTTGCTTTGACTCCATAGCGGGAGAGGGTTTGCAATATCTGTTCTGTGTATGGTGTCCTTGGTCCGTCATCAAATGTGAGTGCGACTGCCTTTCTATATGGTGGCGCTGAAGTTACAAGAAGCGGTATGTTGTAGCCAGATGTGAGGCTTCTACGCAACCTTACAAGATGCTTGACGAGAGCTTCGTTGCGTGTGCGCAAATAAAGTTTCCCAAGCTCGTGAAACGCCTTGTGCAAATTCCCCGTTGCTTCATACGCTAAGCCGAGTATAAGCTCAACGCCTTCGTCGTCCACATCAAGGAGGCGAATCGGTGGTAGAATTGAGTTGGGTTGTATTGTCGCTTGCTCACCAGATAAAGAGATTGACCTTGTTTGTGCATGCACTGTTTTTAAGCTCGTCGTCTCCGCTGCGATTCGCCTTATGAATTGTTGTCTTCCAGAGGTGTCGTCCCCCTCAGCGATGGCTCGTTGTTGAATTGAGCTGATCGTCGATGGAGCAATATAAACCTTTTGTGTGCTCGCAGCGCAAACCGAGCCGTCGCGCCTTAAGACGAGAACAGTGAGTGTGTGTTTTCCCGGTGTTTCAGCGCTCGTATCCCACTCCCATTCAAATGGTGTTTTGTTAGTTCTGAACCTCTCCTCGCAATCAACATGGAAGCTCACTTGAGATGCTTCTGGGAAAGCCGATACATCAACGCTGATTCGCACACGCCCACTTAGCAACCTGATGCCATCATCGCTTGTTGCACTTTGGTTTTGCTTTCCTCTCCTGATGCTCAAAAGTGTTGTAGCATCTGCGCGTCGTATCGTGCTCGTTTTAGTGCTCATGCTTTGTGTGCTCTCCCCATCACCCTTATGCATGCTTACAAGTCTCTCAATCTCCCCCAATGGCACATCCCTTGCTCGGGGTGTCAGCATAACGAGTTTTATCCCGTCGTCATCGCTTATCACGGAGAGTTTGATGATGCCATTCATGTTGCTACTCTCGCTTTGCATCCTGTTGCGCATTATTTCACTTAGCCTTATAAGCGTTTCCTTTGCCTCGGCATATTCGCCTTGTTGCATCTTCAGGAAGGAATAAAGCAGCATTACAGCCTCGCCATATGGCTCCTTTTCGGTGCACTTGCCCACGTCAGCGCTAACACCGAGTATGTTGAGAAACAACAATGCCAATTGATGGTTCGCCCTTGGTAGCAAGCTCAAAAGCTCTGTGAATGTTTTGATTGCTGATTCATGATCACCGATGCCAAGTGCAGCCAAGCCAGCCACAAGCATTACCGTTTCATCATGACAGTGTTTGAGCGCTGAAGTTGCAATCTCATATGCGCTGTTGAAATGACCTGCAGCGAGGCATGAGAGCGCTGCAGCAGCCTTCCAAGCCACATCATCTGTGTTGTTAGCGTTTATGAGCGAGTTCACTGCGAGCCGCACCTCGCCAGCACGCAGCAACACGAGCGCTTGGGCAACGGCGTCATCCTCCACGCTACTTGCGCAGTTAGCCATCCCAATCGCTATAGAGATGATTGCGAGCGTGAGCGTCGGTCGTCTCATCGCTTGTTAAAATTTCACCTCAAACCTATCAAACTCCCCTTTCGCTTCGCTCCAATTTACGATGACCTTGCGCACCCTCGCTGCAGGTGGACCTTGGTGTAGTTTCTCAAGGAGCTTATCAAGTTCCTCCTTTGACCCTTCCGCAACAACTTCAACGGAGCCATCCGACAGGTTCCGCACATAACCTGTAAGACCAAGTTTTGATGCTTCCCAAATGGTGAAATAGCGATAGCCAACCCCTTGGACAAGCCCATAGACAATGGCATGCAAGCGCATCCTCTTTTTGGCTTTCCCCTCTCGGGCACTGCTCATGATACTTCACCCTTTCCATTACCAAGCGCTGTCACATTTCCCTTGTGCGATGTGAGTTGGCTATAGCCCTTGATGCACCGTAGATGTGAGCCCCACGAGCTGCGATTAGCGAACCTATAAAGCCCATAACGAAAAGGCAAGCAAGACGAAAGATGGAGCGAAGAACCCAACTGATTATTGATGCTGCTATGTGCTCCGAGCCAGTTGGGTTCTGGAGCAAAGCGAGCCTTTCCTTCTCAAGCGCTTGGAAGAGCTCATATGTGAGAATGAACGAAGCGACAAGGAGAGCTATGCCGATGACGAATACGATGATGCCGATAATGCTCCCCAATGTTGAATGCCCATTGCCTTTCATTTTGCTCACCATCTTTCAAACCTTGCGCCATCTGTGTCTATGCGCACGACCTTCGTGTAACCATAAACACTATGCTTTGATAACGCCATTTCCATCTCTTTAGCCACTCGCGATGCTTTTGCTTCATCCACCGACAATGCTGCTACTGCTGAGCCAGAACCACTTAGGAATGCGCCGAGCGCCCCTGCAGACATTGCTGCCTCAATAACATCGTTGAGCCATGGCATTAAAGCTTGCCTATATGGTTGATGTAACTTGTCTTTGACTGCTTCTGCAACATGCTCAAAGTGACCTGTTGTAAGTGCTCCAACGAGAAGGCAGGCTCTGCTCATGTTAAACACTGCATCGCTGAGCGAGATGCTCTCTGGCAATACACTCCTTGCAATTTCTGTCGGTATGCTATGTTCTGGCACAAGCACTGTAACCAAAACTTCTTTAGCCACTGGGAGCTTGATAGCGAAGACACCATTACCATCGCTTCTCCATCCAGAGATAACAAATCCACCAAGCAATGCTGGCGCAACATTGTCCGTGTGACCTTCAAGTTCAGCTGCAAGCTTCAATGCTTTAGGCTCATCAACTTCACCACGCAACAAAGCCATAGCTGCAACTATACCACCAACACGAGCAGCAGCGGAACTGCCAAGCCCCCTTAAAAGAGGTATCGTGTTTTGAAGGCGCATGAAAACAGGTGGTGTTTCCTCTCCCATAAGCTCACATGCAGCTGAAAAAGCACGGTAGCAAACATTCCTCTCGTCCTTCGGCAATTCGTTCTCCCCTTCGCCTTCAACCTCAATTATCAGTTTGCTCGTCTTCCCTATACACCGTGCTTCAATGGTGTTATGCCAATCCAATGCTATCCCAAGCACATCAAAGCCGCTACCAAGGTTTGCGACAGTAGCTGGCACTCTCACCCTTACACCTTCAAAGCTTCCCACTTCCCATCACCATCAATGCTTCATCTTATGCAAACGGGGTTTATCACTCAGGCTTGTGTAGCATTACACAGAGCCACTATGGTAAAGTTTATCCTGCCACAAGTTTTTTGTTGAGCATGAGATAAGGTGCTACAACACCTTCATGCTCGTGTCATAGTTGTTTTTGATGCTCTTCAAAACTTGCAACGGAGGGGTGAACTCATGAAGGTAGTGCTGGCATACTCTGGTGGTTTGGATACTTCCGTTGCTATACGCTGGTTAGCTGAGCGCTACGATGCTGATGTTGTCACTGTCACAGTTGATGTTGGCGAAGTCAAGGACTACGAGGCGATAAGACAGAAAGCACTCAACATAGGTGCTTCTGAAGCCTTCCTGATAGATGCCAAAGAGGAGTTTGTGAGAGACTTTGTTATGCCATGCTTGAAGGCAAATGCCGTTTATGAAGACGGTTACCCACTTGCAACGGCGATGGCTCGCCCGCTTATCGCAAAGAAGGTTGTTGAGGTTGCTCGTAAAGTGGGTGCTGATGCTGTTGCGCATGGTGCTACAGGTAAAGGGAATGACCAAGTGCGCTTTGAAGTTACATTCAGAGCGCTTGACCCATCACTCAAAATCATTGCTCCAGCAAGGGAGTGGGGAATGAGCCGTGAAGAAGAAATTGAATATGCAAAGGAGAGGGGCATACCAATACCTGTTGATGTTGACAGCCCCTATAGCATTGACCAGAACTTGTGGGGAAGAAGCATCGAATGTGGCAAGCTTGAAGACCCATCTGAAGAGCCACCAGAAGAAGTATTTGAATGGACTTGCTCACCAGCATATGCACCTGACGAACCACAATACATCACAATTGAGTTTGAGCGTGGTATACCCGTGGCTGTTGATGGACAGATGATGGAGCATGTTGAGCTCATATCATACTTGAACGAAGTGGCTGGCAAGCACGGCGTTGGACGAGTAGATATGATTGAGAACAGACTCGTCGGAATAAAGTCAAGAGAAGTCTACGAAGCACCTGCCGCGATAACGCTCATCACAGCTCATAAGGCTCTTGAGGCTTTGACGCTTGAAAGGGATTTGGCTCATTTTAAGAGGATGCTTGAGCTCAAATATGCTGAGCTTGTCTATTACGGGCTTTGGTATCATCCGCTTCGTGAAGCTTTGGATGCCTTCATGGATTCAACACAGCGCACTGTCACAGGAAGTGTTACTGTGAAGTTGCTCAAAGGTTCATGCATCGTTGTTGGGCGCAAGTCACCTTATTCACTCTACAGCTATGAGCTTGCCACTTACGACCGTGCGGACAAGTTTGACCACCGTGCTTCCGAAGGGTTCATTAAGATTTTTGGTTTGCCAACTGTTCTATCACGCTTCATCCTCAAGCAAATTGAAGAGGAGCAATGATACCCTTAGCATCTATGCCTTTGCGAGAGCATCTATGAAGATGCCTTGCAGGAGTTGATATCCATGAGGGCGCTCACAACTCATGTTCTCACATCCGAACAAAGTCGCATATGCGACAGAAGGGCTGTTGAGGAACTTGGGATACCGTCAATCGTGCTTATGGAAAATGCTGCATTGAGCGTCGTTGAAGTCTTGGAAAAACATCTCGGCATTGAGGCTGGGCAAAGAGTTGTCATAGCGTGTGGGCGTGGAAACAACGGTGGTGATGGTTTGGCAGTCGCAAGACATTTGCACAACATGGGAGTTGATGTGAGCGTTTTCCTAATGGCTCGGCATGAGGAGTTGAAGGGCGATGCTGCTGTCAATTGCAAGGCAGTGATGAAAACAGGTATAAGCTTCACCGAGGTCACGGATGAGAAGATGCTTTTAGAGCTTGAGAAGACAATGAAACATGCTCATGTCGTTGTTGATGCTCTCCTTGGGACTGGCATATCAGGTGAGGTTAGGGGAATGATTGCAGGGGCGATAGACGCAATTAACTCAAATGCCCCTTGCGTTTTATCCATTGATGTTCCATCAGGGCTTGACTCAGACACAGGCAAATTATGTGGTAGATGCGTAAGAGCTGATGTGACTGTAACGCTTGGAGCGATAAAGATGGGGCTTTTACTCTTCCCCGGTGCAGATATGGTTGGCGATCTCTTCCTTGGCTCAATTGGTATTCCAAAGACGATGTTTGAGGCATTTGAGCCTTGGGTGAAGGTGACCACTGAGGAACTCGTTTTGGACTGCTATAAGCCGAGGGCTTCTAACACGCACAAAGGTGACTATGGGAGGGTGCTCGTTGTTGGTGGTTCTGCTGGCATGAGTGGCGCTGTCATGATGTGTGGAGTGAGTGCCCTAAGGGGTGGAGCTGGATTGGTTATGGTGGCGCTCCCGAAGAGTTTAAACAGCGCTTTTGAAGCTTCTGTGATGGAAGTTATGAGCTTGCCTTTGCCAGAGACGGAAGCTATCAGCATATCGCTTAAGGCAATAGATACGCTGGTTGAGAGAATGAAGTGGGCTGATGTGCTCGCAATAGGTCCCGGAATCTCAAGGGTTGATGAGACACAAGAGTTTGTGCGTCAACTCGTGCGCAGTTCGGAGAAGACGGTCGTGCTTGATGCAGATGGCATTGTTGCATTTGCTAACAGAATGAACGAGCTCGCAAATAGAAGTTGTGAGCTTGTGATAACGCCACATCCGGGTGAGATGGCGATGCTCATCGGTAAAAGCATCAGCGAAGTGCAGTCAGATAGGATAGGTATATCACAAGCTGTTGCGAAGGAGTTGAATGCGACGGTAGTGCTCAAAGGAGCTCACACTGTTATAGCCTCGCCCGAAGGCAACACATACATCAACTTGACTGGCAATCCCGGGATGGCGAGCGGTGGAACTGGTGATGTGTTAACTGGGCTAATAGCCAGCCTTATAGCACAAGGTAACAAACCGTTTGAGGCTGCAGCGTGTGCTGTGTTCGTTCACGGGTTGGCTGGTGATATAGCTTCATGGGATAAGGGCGAAGCACCGCTCATAGCTGGTGACCTGATTGAATATCTTCCGAAGGCTTTGATGCAACCAGAGTTGTGGACACCTATTTGCTTACGCCCGCTGAGCGAAAGGATTTGGTTTGTGCGCAGGGGAAGGAACTCCAAGGCAACTTCTCACATAGGTGGCTGACATGTCCATAAAGCGCGGGAGCATCGGAGTGAAATGCTTTTGCGCTGTCAAGCTTGCTCATCACTTTTCTTTGTGCGCTGTTGCTGTAGCAATTTTCTCTACACTTGTGCCATTGGCACAATGTGCCAGCGCTGATTTGCTTGATGAGCGTCCCCCAAAGAACCTCATCCCAAATAGTAGCTTTGAATGTGGGGAAGTCGGCTGGCAGAGTAGCATCATATTTGCAGATGCACATCATTGTAACCTTTTCAAATTGGTTGGAGAAACAACAGAAGTTGTTGGCGCACCTCACGGGCGCAGAGTGCTGTCAATCAAATTTTCAAAGCCATTCCATCAGCTCTTTTCGTTTAGTTCACGCATAGCGCATACAGCTCGGTTACTCATCACTAACTCACGGTGGCTA